>ERZ1673741.790-NODE-790-length-30790-cov-16.821246_pt1 | contig 30790 bp, 27 predicted proteins | sample MGYA00580209_ERZ1673741 | MGnify/ENA primary metagenome ERZ1673741 (study PRJEB41218, sample SAMN15661754) | gut metagenome | host: Homo sapiens | place: Canada: London | collected 2015-08-20/2019-03-30 | study: EMG produced TPA metagenomics assembly of... | reverse complement strand
GCCGCAATTCCTCACCTGACTGAAGTCAGATGTTTCCTTGCGGCATTTCTATGAAAACGGCGGCTTCGGCTCATTCCTGCGCGTACGCGCCAAGATGGATATGGCCAATACCGGCGGCAAGAGCGTGCCCGATGCGACGAAATATCCCGAATACAACGACTATGTTGTCGCCGACCTCGGTCTCAGTTATCGCTACCAGAAGAATTACAACTTCGCCCTGACGGTCAACAACCTCTTCGACAAGGAGTTCTACGACTGGACGCCATCGTACAAGGAAGGGAAGATTTCTGGCTATCAGAACCTCTATCGCGACTATCTTGAGGGCCGCAATTTCTGGTTCTCGTACACCTATTCCTTCTGATGAAGGCAGGGATGCCTGAGAGGTGGCATTCCCTTCTTAGCCCGACCGCCGTAAAGGATGGTCGGGCGGGTTCTTCTGCTAAAGACGCTGAAACACTCTCACGTGATGCTTTAAGCATAGTTCTTTAGAATGATACGCAACTAAATTACATTTTCTTACAATTAAATAAGAATGATTTTCATTCATTTTCGGAAGGAGAAGTAGGGTTTCATCCTATTGTTTTTTTGGGAATCAATAATTTGTATGTCGTTTGGACAGAGAGCTGAAGCGACTCATTACAAGGGAATGAAACTCATTTACATTTGAGTACTATTCGAGCGGGACGCGCTCGGAGGTCTGAAGAGGCCTTGGCGCGCCTAGCACCATCAACCATAAGGCCCGCGGCCGGAACGGAATTAGCGTCTCCAGGCATTGAAGCGAGGTCTTACGCACGCATTCGACAACAATGAACTACAACCGCAAAGCTCTCGTCATGCTCCCGCTTGCGATGGCAGTTTCCGCCGCCTTCGCCGCCGATGACGACTACACCACTCTCGACACTTCCGTTGTTTCCGCTGCCGGCTATGCGCAGGACACGCGCGAAGCGCCCGCGAGTGTTTCCGTGATTACGGAAAAGGAACTCGCGACGAAGCCTGTTTCCGACCTTGGTTCCGCCATCGGCGATGTTCCGGGCGTGGACATCTCTACCAACAAAATGGGCGCCGCCGACATTTCGATCCGCGGCTTCGGTTCTGCCTACACGCTGATTCTTGTTGACGGCCGTAAGCAGAATACGTCGACGAGTATGGTCAATAACGGCTTTGACCCGGGGCGCGTCTTCATGCCGCCCGTCGGCGCTATTGAGCGCATCGAAGTGATTCGCGGGCCGGCGTCTACCGTCTGGGGTTCGGACGCTGTGGGCGGCGTCGTGAATATCATCACGAAGAAGCATCCGGAAAAGTTCACGGGCTCCATTTCGGTGGATCGCACGCAGTTCGACGATGACGACAGTTATGGAAATCGCTGGGGATCGAGTGTTTACCTCGGCGTGCCTATCAAGGAAGATGCGCTTTCGCTGCAGCTGCGCGCGCGTTATTTGGGGCGTGATGCATCCGGACTTAAAAAGCCCGGGGTCACAAGCGGGAATCCCTATGCCACGCATTCACCTACGGAAGGGTTTACGGGCAATATCGGCGGACGTCTCGACATGACGCTAAATCCCACAAACGATCTCTATGTCGATGCCGACTATACGCGCTATAAGGGCGGTGCTAGGAATACTAGCAAGAACAGCATCGAGACGTATCGTTGGTGGAACAAGTACAACGCCGTAATCGGGCATCAGGGCAAGTACGACATCGGCACACTTGACAGCTACGTGCAGTACAACGCACTCGAACAGGTCAAAACCAAGAGTAGTAAAAAGGATTTGGCTGGACCTTGGGAAGAAGCGTCCGGCAGCCCTATGATGGCGAGCCGCAGCTACATGTTCAACACCAAGCTCACGACGCCCATGGATTTTGGTTCCAACGGGAACCTTATGCTTTCTAGCGGCCTTGAGGGTGAATATGAAACTTTTGAGGACAATACTTCAAGGACCAAGCTCGATCTTGATCAAACGATTCTTTCGGCCTTTGCGGAAGGAGAGTACTTCATCAATGAAGAGTGGATCGCGACTCTTGGCGGTCGTTTGCACTGGAGCGACATCTTTGGCGCGCACGTTTCTCCCCGAGCCTATCTCGTCTACAAGCCGACGGAGATCATCAGCTTCAAGGGCGGCGTCGCGAATGGGTATAAAACACCTGCTATCAAAAAGCTGACCGACGGTGTCTACAGCTACAACAAAGACGGAACGAAAGTTTATGGCAATCCGGATCTGGATCCGGAAGAAAGCTGGAGCTACGAACTCTCCACGACGCTGCAGCTGCCGAGCGCCTTCAGCCTGACGCTCGGCGTCTTCTGGACGGATTTCAAGAATCAGCTGGATACAGAAACGATTAATGTCCAGGGTGATACGCAGGACGTCAACAACGGCAAGGTGCGCTCGAAAGGCTTTGAAGTTCTACTCAATACGGCGTCCTTCTACGGCTTCCGCTTCTCGGGCGGCTATACCTTTACCGATGCGGAAATTCGTTCGGGCGATCTGACGAGTCGCAATGCAAAAGGTGGGATTACCGATTGGTCAGACAGCAAGCGGCCCAACGAACTGCCGCGCCACTCTCTGACGGCTCGTCTTGACTACGACTACCAGACCTTCAACGCGTACATAAAAACAACATCGAAGTTTGATGCTGAACGTCAGTCGACGAAGGGAACTGCCAATCTCGACAAGTACAAGAACTACACGATTCTCGACATCGGTGCGTCCTATGTTTGGGCGAAGAACCATACGTTTGCGGTCGCGCTCAACAACGTGACGGATGTGGGTCTTGACTGGGTCGAGAATCTGACGGGCGACGGGTATGCCAACGCCTATCGCGACTACCTGGACGGGCGCAACCTCTGGGTCTCCTACACCTACTCCTTCTGATGAACGCATAAGCGTCTGACGAAAGGATCTTTAATCACGGGCTCGATCGGCTTTCCCGCCGGTCGAGCCGAAACTGTAAATCGGGGAGCGCTTCCCGTTTCCCTCTTCACTTCCATTTGTCTGAGGTTTAAAGAATGGAATTCCTCAAGGAAAGCGTTGACTACGCGATCTTCGCCATTTTGGGCTTGATGGGCTTCATCACGATCTGGCTCACGATCGAGCGACTGATGTTCATGAAGAAGTGCCGCCCTTCGGACTATGAGACGAAGGACGAGTACGACGAAGCGCTCACCAACAATCTGACCACGCTCTACATCATTTATTCGAACGCCCCCTATGTCGGGCTTCTCGGGACGGTGATCGGCATCATGATCACCTTCTACGACATGGGCCAGTCCGGAAACATCAATGCGTCCGACATCATGACGGGCCTTTCGCTCGCGCTTAAGGCGACGGCACTGGGTCTTACGGTCGCAATCCCGACCCTCATCATCTACAACGGCCTTCAGAGAAAGATCAACGTTCTCTCGTCTCGCTGGAAGGACGCCAAAGGGGAGCAGTAAATGATTGAGATCCCGAAAAAGGAACCGCTCAATATCGTGCCCTTTATCGACATCATGCTGGTGCTTCTGGCCATGGTGCTGTCGATTTCCACCTTCATCGCCAAAGGCGAAATCCAGATCAATTTGCCGAAGTCGAAAACGGCAGCGGCTCCCCAGCAGGCCGGTCAGCATCCGAAGCTCGTGCAGGTGGATGCTGCCGGAGACTTCTTCTGGGACGGCGAAAAGATGTCGTTCGACGAGCTGAACGACGTGATCGCCAACATGCCCCGCGAGCAGCGCGTGCTGCTACGCATCGACAAAGAATCGAAATTCGACCGCTTCATTCAGGTGATTGACCTCTTCAAGGCGAACAACCATGAAAACTTCACCATCGCAACAGAAAAAGAAGGACACTGAGCGCTCCGTTCAGTCGTTCCTTCTTGCGTGCTGCGTGTACGCGCCGCTCATCTGGGTGATGTTCTGGAGCGCGCCGGCGCTTACTTATAAGCCGTCGGGCCAAGTGGCGTCGGTCACGTTGTCGTTCGCCCAGATTTCCGGCGGCGGAGCGCCGCAGGAAGAGGTTGCTCCTGAGCCGCAGCCCGAGGCAGCGCCGGAACCAGAGCCCGAGCCGGAACCAGAACCGCCTCAGCCGGAACCCGAACCCGAGGCGCCGCCGCCCGAACCGGAACCGATTCCTGAGCCCGAGCCAGAACCAGAGCCGATTCCGGAGCCTGAACCGGAACCCGTGCCGGAACCGCCCAAGCCGGAACCCAAGCCTGAGCCGAAGCCCGTCAAAAAGGAAGTGGTGAAGCCGGTTGAAAGGCCGAAGCCAAAGCCTGAAAAACGGGTTGAAAAGAAGGTCGAGAAGCCGAAGGCCGTTGAGACGCCGAAGAAGGCGGATGCGCCTCAGGCCGCCGCGGCGCCCAAAGCCATTGCCCCTGGGCCTGCTGCTCAACCTGTCGGCGCCCAGACGGCGCGTGCAGAGAGCGGCATCTCCACGCTTGTCTATGGCGAAGTCGATGATCCCTTCCTCTCGGAAGTGAAGCGCGCAGTGGAAGCTTCTCTTCACTATCCGAGAAAGGCGAGAATGTTCCGCATCGAGGGCACGGCCGTGGTTCAGTTCATCGTGAACCCGAGGGGCAAGCTTACGGAACTCAGAATCTTCAAGTCAGCCGGACACCCGATGCTCGACAAGGCGGCGTTGCGTGCCGTGGCGGACGCTGAGTCGCGCTGGAGTCAGCCGAAAGGAACCGTAAGGCTCCGCTTTCCGATTCAGTTCCAGCTGAAGGGTTGATTTTCATTTTCAGAGCCTGAGAAGCCTCCGTTCCCGGCCGCACTCAAAAGCAAAGAGCGTGCCGGAACGGAGGCTTTATCATTGCCGGGTTATGAACGAAGCCGCTTCATCGAATCCGGATAAAAAAGAGACGGCGCCTGCGGGAGAAGCACCCCGCCCGGGCGTGCGGGTTGTCGCGCGTCTATACGGCGAGCCGATGACGGAACTCCCGGAGGGGCTCTACATTCCGCCCGACGCGCTTGAAGTTATTCTTGAGCGTTTTGAGGGACCGCTCGATCTTCTTCTCTGGCTTATCCGCAGCCAGAAGTTCGACGTCATGGACATTCCGATGACGAAGCTCACGGAACAGTACATGGCTTATGTTGAGCTCATTCGCCGCTCGAACCTCGAGCTTGCATCGGCCTACCTCGTGATGTCCGCGACGCTCATGGCAATCAAGAGCAGAATGCTGCTGCCCAAACGCCCTGATGCGCAGGAGGGTGAAGAAGCCGAGGACCCGAGAGCCGAGCTCATGCGCAGACTGCTCGAATACGAGCGCATGCGTGAAGTCGCCAAACTTCTTGATGAACTCCCGCGGCTTGATCGCGACTTTCTCGTTCCAGCCGGAGGCTTTTTTGACGTTCCCGTAAAGGATCTCCCCGTCATAACCCCAGAAGAGCTTTCTCTTGCCTGGGAAGCGGTGGAGGCTAATGCCGCGCTTTCGACAAGCCACCACGTCACGCGCGAGGAGCTTTCCGTGCGCGAGCACATGTCGGGAATCCTCAGGATTCTTCAGGGGAAGGAGTTTGTTCGCTTGACGGAATTGATGGGGGAAGAGGCTAACCAGGAGCAGCTGACGGTCTGGCTTCTCGCGTCTCTTGAGCTCGCGAAGGTTTTCCTGGTTCAGATTCAGCAGGCTGAACCCTATAGACCCATTTATCTGAGAAACGACGACCGGGCCTTCATGGTCTATGAAGAAGCGCCCTCGGGAGGCCGCGATAAAACGCCCGAGGAGCTTGAAGCTGAATGGAAGGAATTCTTTGAGGGCATACGGCCTCCTGGCGCTCAAGGGACGCTTTTCTAAAAGGAAAGGCCGCTCGAACTTCTGCGTTCGCGCGGCCTTTGAGTCATTGCGGTTCAGCCTTTGGGTCAGGCCTGAAGCACAGCCTTGTCCTTCTTCTCTTCCTCGGCAAGCTCAGCGAGAACAATGTCGGCGCGCGCCATGGCGAACTCCATGTCGGGAACAAGGTTGGGGCCGAGCGCCTGAGCGATGCCCGTGCGTTCGAGCTGCCTGAGGGGATGTCCCGTCGCGCCCGCGATGATGAGCTCGTGGTGATGGCGGTGGAGCGCTCTCACGAAGACTTCGATCTGATCCATCGCCGAATTGTCGATGTTGACGAGATCGGTAAAGTCGAGGATGACGATCTTCGCGGAGTTCGCGGCCATGAGGCGGTGCGGATCGGTGACGTGCTCGAGCTTCGAGATGGAGCCGAAGAAGAGCGCGCCGCGGATGTGCCAGGCTTCAACCGTGTCGGGCATGTGGAAGGGCAGCGTCGCCGGCTTCACAACCGTGATGTTGTTCATGCGGATGAGGAAGAAGATGCAGGCGACCACAAGGCCGAATTCCACAGCGACCGTGAGGTCGAAGATCACCGTAAGGAAGAAGGTGAGCAGAAGCGTCGCCTTGTAGGAAAGCGACATGCGCTTGAGGCGCACGAATTCCCTCCAGTTGCCCATGTTCCAGGCAACGAAGACAAGAATTGCGGCGAGCGCGGCGAGCGGAATGCTCGCGGCAAGCGGAGCGGCGACGAGGATAACGACGAGAAGCGTCACGGCATGCACCATGCCGGCCACGGGCGAGAAGGCGCCCGACTTGATGTTCGTTACCGTGCGGGCAATGGTGCCCGTCGCCGGAATGCCGCCGAAGAAGGGCACAATGATGTTTGCGACGCCCTGACCCATCAGTTCCTGGTTGGGGTCGTGGCGGTCGTCGGTCATCGTGTCTGCAACGCGCGCGCAAAGGAGGCTCTCGATGGAGCCGAGAACGGCGAGCGTGAGCATGGCGCCGTAAAGCTGCTTGGCGCTCTGCCAGTCGAATTCGGGAAGCGTTAGTTCGGGAAGACCCTGCGGGATGCCGCCAAACTTGCTCCCGATCGTTTCGACCGGAATATTGAAGAGGCTTACGAAGAGGGTCGAAAGGATAAGGACCACGACGGTGCCCGGCAGGTGCGCAAGCCAGCGCTTCCACTGGGGGCCGTTCATCGAATAGCCCTTCGGCCAGAAGAAGATCACCAAGAAGCTTGTGAGCGCAATGCCGAAGGCCCAGGGGTTGAAGGTCTTGATGTGCGCGATGATCGTGAGGATCATCTCAAAGAAGTCCGCCGGCATCTTCGCGATTGAGAGACCGAGGAAGTCCTTCACCTGCTGCAGGCCGATCATCACGGCGATGCCGTTCGTGAAGCCGATCACGATTGAAATCGGGATGAACTTGATGAAGCCCCCGAGCTTGAAGAGCCCCATGAAGAAGAGAATGATGCCCGAGCCGATCGTCGCGAGCATCAGGTTCGAGAGCCCGTACTGGGCGATGATGCCGTAGATGATGACGACGAAAGCGCCCGCGGGGCCGCCGATCTGCACGCGGCAGCCGCCTAAGAGCGAAATCAGAAAGCCCGCGATGATGGCCGTATAAAGGCCGGCTTCGGGCGGAACGCCCGAGGCGATGCCGAAAGCCATGGCAAGCGGGAGCGCCACCATGCCGACGGTAAGGCCGGCAGAGATGTCGCGGGTAAGCATGTGGCGGCTGTAGCCCTTGATGCTGTCAAGGAGTACAGGCCGGAAGTGCGCGAGCGGCAGATGGTGCAGGAGTTCTCCTGCCTGCTTTGAGAAGCTCATTTTTTTGAGAGAAAAGAAGCGCGAGAGGGAAAAAAGAGAGGGCCAATAGTTTAAGAAAAAAGGCGCGGCCATATGGCCGCGCCCTTTTGCGCTAACTCAAAGCGATGGTCCGTTTCGGACCTAATCGCGGGTTAATCCTTAGCGGATGCGCATGCCGGGCTGAGCGCCCGAATCCGGCGAGAGGAGAAAGAGCCCGAGCGACTTGTCGGCCGCATCCGACGCCGCGAGCACCATGCCTTCGGAGACGCCGAAGCGCATCTTGCGCGGAGCGAGGTTCGCGATCATCACCGTCAAGCGACCTTCGAGGTCGGCGGGCTTGTAGGCGCTCTTGATCCCCGAAAAGACGTTGCGGGTGCGGCCTTCACCCAAGTCAAGCGTGAGGCGCAGGAGCTTCGTCGACCCTTCGACCTCTTCGCACTTGACGATCTTCGCCACACGCAGGTCGACCTTCGTGAAGTCGTCGATCGTCACTTCAGGAGCGATCGGCTCGCTGCCCGGAACCGTAGGTTCGGGCTCGGGTGCCTTTTCCGGCACGAGAACGTTGAGCTGGCGCTCCATGTCGACGCGCTGCATGAGGTGCTGATAAGGCTTGATCTGAGAGGCGCTCGAGAGGTGCTTGGCGGCATCGGCCCAGGCAAGCGGAGCGATCGAAAGGAAGTTTTCGACGCGTGCGGCCGTGGCGGGAAGCACGGGCTTGAGGCAGAGCGTAAGGATCCTGAAGCATTCAAGCGCGACGGAGGAAACGTGGTGGAGTTCCTCAGCCTTCTCGGGGTGCTTGGCGAGCTCCCAGGGCTTCATTTCGTCGACGTACTCGTTGACGAGGTCGGCCAGTTCCATAACGAGACGCGTGGCGCGGGCGAATTCTCTGGCCTCGTAGAAGGCGGAAACTTCAGGAACGCGGCTCATAAGCTTTTCGACCAGAGGATCCGTCATGGCGGAATCGAGCACGCGGCCCTCGAAGCGCTTCACGATGAAGCCCGCGGCGCGCGAGGCGATGTTCACGTATTTGCCGATCAGGTCGGAGTTGACGCGCTGCGCGAAGTCGAGCTTTGTGAAGTCGACGTCCTCAACGCGCGAGTTCATCTTGGCGGCCAGGTAATAGCGCAGCCATTCGGCGTTCATGCCGAGCTTCAGATACTCCAGGGGAGAAATGCCCGTGCCGCGGCTCTTGCTCATTTTTTCGCCGTTCACGGTCATGAAGCCGTGGGCGTTGATGTGATCCGGCACGCGGAAGGGCTTGCCGGAGAACTTCAGCATGGCAGGCCAGAAGAGCGTATGGAAGTAGATGATGTCCTTGCCGATGAAGTGAATCTGTTCGGTCTCGGGGTCTTCGAGGAACTTCTCGAAGTCGAAGCCCTTCTTTTCGGAATAAGCCTTGAGGGCGGCAAGATATCCCACAGGCGCATCGAGCCACACGTAGAAATATTTGCCCGGAGCGTCCGGGATCTCAATGCCGAAGTAAGGCGCATCGCGCGAGATGTCCCAGTCGGCGAGGTGTCCGTCGGCGCCGAGCCATTCGCTGTCCTTGGCGAGCACTTCTTCCTGCACGGAGGGCTTTCCGTCCTTGCCCGTGCCCTTCGTCCAGTGGCGCAGGAACTCAACGCACTGCGGGTCGGAGAGCTTGAAGAAGTAGTGCGTGGACGTACGCAGTTCCGGGCGCGAACCCGAAAGCGTCGAATAGGGATTGATCACCTCGGTGGGCGAATAGACGGCCGAGCACTTTTCGCAGTTGTCGCCGTACTGGTCGGGAGCGCCGCAGCGCGGGCAGGTACCCTTGATGAAGCGGTCCGCGAGGAACATGCACTTCACGGTGTCGTAGAACTGTTCGACATCCTTCGTGTAGATGAGGCCTGCGGCCTTGAGGCGAAGGTAGATTTCCTGCGAGAGCGCGTGGTTTTCCTTCGAGTCGGTCGAACCCCAGTAGTCGTGGCTGATGTGGAAGCCGTCGAGGTACTGCTTGCGGCCAGCGGCGATTTCAGCAACGAAGGCCTGCGGGGTAAGACCGCGCTTTTGGGCGGCAATCATGATCGGCGCGCCGTGCACGTCGTCTGCACCGACAAAATGCACGATGTTGCCGCACATGCGTTCGTGACGAACCCAAATGTCGGCCTGGATGTATTCCATGATGTGACCCATGTGGAAGGCGCCGTTCGCATAGGGAAGAGCCGTGGTCACGAAAAGTTTGCGCTGAGTCATGTGTTGTCTTCAGATTCTGATGAGAATTTCAGCGCGGGCGCGTCTCAGCGGCCTGATGGAAGCCGGTCCGGGCGCCCGCACTGATGCGAGAGGAAAATGCGGCAAAGAATTTACATTATCTGCCGCCCGGGCGCCCGTGAGACGATGAGTTTTTAAGGGAGCAGCTGCACCTTATTTCGAAGTTTCAGCCTGAACGGCCTCTACGAGCTCGGCCCATTTCGGGGTTTCGGACTCAATAAAGCGGATGAAGTCGGCGCTCGTGCCGGGACGCGGTTCGGCGCCTTTCCTGGAGAGGCTCGCAACAACCTCGGAACGCTTGAGTGCGCGGGCAAGTGCTGCGGACACGCGATTGACGAGTTCATCCGATGCACCCTTCGGGAGCACGATGCCGTCCCAGGCGGAGAGTTCAACGCCGGCGACGCCTGCTTCCGCAAAGGTCGGGATGTCAGGAGCAATCTTGAGGCGCTTTTTGGAGGCAGAGCCGAGCGCCGTGAGCTTGCCGCTTCTCACATGCTGCAGTGCATTAGGCGCAACATCAATCATGAAGGGAATGCGGCCCGAGAGGACGTCGAGCATTGCTGCGGCGCCCCCGCGATAAGGGACGTGCGTGAGCTCGAGCCCCGCACGGCGTGCGAAAAGAAGTCCCGCAAGGTGGCTCGTGGTGCCGATGCCCGAGGAGGCGAAGTTCACCTCCTTCGGGTGCGCCTTAGCCCAGGCGACGAGGCTCTTCAGATCCGTGACGCCCTTGATTGCATTCGGATTGAGAACGCCCACGAGGCCGATTTCGGAAATCATGCCGACCGGGCGGAGTTCTTCGCGCGGATTAAAGGGAACGTTCGGATAGAGTAGCGGATTGACGCAGAGGATGCCGTTTGTGACGTAGCCGAGCATCGAACCGTCGGCGCGTGCACGGGAAAGATGGCTCGCACCGATTGTGCCGCCGGCGCCCGGGCGGTTGTCGACCCAGATTTTTGTTCCGAGCTCTTCGGCAAGAGCGCCCGCAACCGAGCGGGCGAGGACGTCGCCGCCGCCGCCCGCAGGGAAGGGAACGACAAGGCCGGCGGATTCGGTATTGGCAAAGGCATTCGCGGCAAACGCTCCACTTGCGGTGAGTCCCATGAGAAGGCCGGCATTCTGAATGATCTGACGACGCGTGAACATGAGGATCAGCTCCAGTGAGTAGAGAATTGAATCGTCGGTGATTGATTGAGTATGCGCTTCTTTGATTAGGAGGAAGGCCCGCCGAGTGTAGCTTCAGTTGACTTCGAAGCCGAGCACTTTAATTTTGCGAATTGTTTCCGCCCATAGTTCGCTTGGCGTAAGGAAGCTTTCGGAGAGGCCAATTAGAATCTCTCAGACATTAAAGAAGAGCAGCAGAACCGGCTCTTTCCTATTTTGAGGAGTCCCCCCATGACGATTTCCACCTCTCAGGTCGAGGAGCGCCTTTCCAAACTGATCGATCCCGTGGTCAGTGCGGACTATGTTTCCGCCCGCATGCTGAAGGGCATTGAGACGGACGACAAGGGCGGCGTGGTGGTTCATATCGAACTCGGCTATCCCGCTCGCTTTGCAATGGAGTCCGTGAAGGCCGCCGTTGAAAGCGCGGTGAAGGAGCTCGGCGCCGAAACGGTGACCGCCGACGTGAAGCAGAAGATCATTGCGCACAAGGTCCAGGGCACGCAGCGCGTTCTCCCGGGCGTCAAGAACATCATTGCCGTTTCGTCCGGCAAGGGAGGCGTCGGCAAGTCGACGGTGTCGGCGAACCTCGCGCTGGCGCTCAGCTACGAAGGTGCCAAGGTCGGCGTTCTTGATGCCGACGTCTATGGTCCCTCCCAGCCCACCATGCTCGGCGCTCACGGGCAGCCGATGACCGTTGACGGCAAGACCATGGAGCCGCTTGAGGCGCACGGTCTTCAGATCAATTCCGTCGGCTTCATGGTCGACGAGGATGAACCGATGATCTGGCGCGGCCCGATGGCCTCGGGCGCCCTCAATCAGCTCCTCACGCTTACCAACTGGCATGACCTCGACTACCTCATCGTCGACATGCCCCCGGGAACGGGCGACATTCAGCTGCAGCTCTCGCAGAGCTCGCCCCTGACAGGCGCCGTTGTCGTGACGACCCCGCAGGACATTGCGCTCATTGATGCGAAGAAGGGTCTCAGAATGTTCGAGAAGGTGAACGTTCCCCTGATCGGCATCATCGAAAACATGTCAGTCTTCATTTGCCCCTGCTGCGGCAAGGTCCAGCATATTTTCGGCGAGGGCGGTGCGAAGCGCATGAGCGAGACCTACGGCGTTCCGCTTCTCGGGGAACTCCCGCTCTCCGCGGATATCCGCGAGGCGGCCGACAGCGGCAATCCTACCGTTGCGGCTGACCCGGAGAGCCCTGCCGCGAAGATGTATCGCTCGATCGCCATGAAGATCGCCGGCGCGGTCGCGAAGCTCGGGAAGGACTACTCGGCCCGCATGCCGACCATTTCGGTTAAGAACGACTGATTCCGGTCGCTTCAGAAATCAACAAAATCCCCGCGGTTCCTTTCGGTTCAGCGGGGATTTTTCTTTTGATGAGAGCGCGGGCGGCGCGTCCCTTCAGTGCTTAGTCGTCAAAGGTCGGCGTTTCGACGCCGAGCACCTTGTGAAGCTTCGGGCTCGTCGTCGTGTACTGCAGGAAGACGCGCTTTTCAGGGAAGACGTAGTCGCAGGCTGCAAAGGCAGCCAACGCGCATTCATGGAAGCCCGAGAGAATAAGCTTCTTCTTCCCGGGGTAGGTATTGATGTCGCCCACGGCGAAGATGCCGGGGATGCTCGACTCGAAGCGGGCGGTGTCGACGACGATCTGCTTGCGCTCGAGGTTGAGTCCCCAGTTTTCGATGGGGCCGAGCTTGGGCTGAAGGCCGAAGAAGACGAGGAGATGGTCGAGCGGGATGCGGCGGGTAACGCCGTCGGCGCCGGAAACGGCAACTTCGGTGAGCTTGCCGTCCTCTTCCGTAAAGCCCGTGACCTGGCCCACTTCAAACTGCATTTCCCAGTTTTCGCAGAGTTCTTTCATGCGGGCAACGGAAGCGGCCTGCGCGCGGAAGCCGTCGCGGCGGTGGACGAGCACGACGCTCTCGGCCTTGCCGACCAGGTTGAGGGTCCAGTCAAGCGCCGAGTCGCCGCCGCCCAGGATGACGACATTCTTGCCTTCAAAGATCGAGGGATCCTTGCAGCTGTAGTGAAGCTGCGTGCCTTCGAACTTCTCGATGCCCTTTACGCGCAGCGGCCGCGGCTGGAAGGAGCCGACGCCGGCCGCGATGATCACCACCTTGCAATGGAAGCGCGAACCCGCGGACGTGGTCACGTGGAAGGTGCCGTCCTCGAGCTTCTTCACGTCCGTCACCTCTTCTCCGAGATGGAAGACCGGAGCAAAGTGATGGTTCTGCTTGAGGAGGTTTTCGGTGAGCTCATAGGAGGAGCAGACCGGAACAGCCGGAATGTCGTAGATGGGCTTCGTCGGGTAGAGCTCCATGCACTGGCCGCCTACGGTGCGAAGCGAATCAATCACGTGGCACTTGATCTCAAGGAGGCCGAGCTCAAAAACCTGAAAGAGGCCGACGGGACCCGCACCGACGACGACGGCATCGGTTTCGATCATTTCATCGACGGGGGCGGCAACGGTAAGAAAATCTTCAATAGCCATAACAAATGGCGCGGTGCGCGCCTGAAAAGAGGCGCGCCGCGTCGCAAAAATAAAAGGGGGCAAAAAGTTGGGCTATTTTCGCACACTGCCGCGGGCGAAAGAATCGTCCGGAAAGACGACTTTTGAGCGGCTTCGGGTGCGCCGTCAGCGCTCGGCGGCCTTCTTTTCGTCGTCGTACTGCCGGCGCAGATCCCTGAGACGCGCATCAATCTCGCTCATGGTGTAGAAGTCGCCGTCATTGGCCTTCTGCGCGAGCGAATACTGATAAACCGCTGCTTCCGTGGCGTCGAGCTGCGCGTACATTTCGCCCGTATGCATGTACTGGAGGCTCTTTTTCCCGAGCGCTTCGTAGGAACGCGCAAGGAGCGCGTGGTAGTCGCTCGAAGTGTCGGAGAGCGCAACGCCGCTTCTCAGGAAATTGATGAGCTCCTCGTGGCGGCCGAGCGCATAAAGGAGGTCGACATAGTTTTCCGCCATCATCGCAGAGAGCGGATAGCGTGACAGCGCCGCTTTGGCGGCTGCAAGGGCGTCGAGCTTCGCTTTCTGGGTTTTGGCAGCATCAAAAGCCGTACGCGTGAGGTTCCGTTCGAGAATGGCCGAACGGATGCCGCACTTCATGGAGTCCTGGGCGGCACGGTAGGCCGCGTCCGTGTTCTTCAGCATACCTTCGGCCACGGAAATGCCGTAGGCGAGCGTGCTGGCTCGGGTGCCGGAGGCCGCGGCAAGATCGCGGGCGAGCTCTCTTTTAACCTTGTTCCAGCCGTCCCAGTTTGTTTCCTGAAGCACTCTGGCACGGACCTGAATGAGGCCGAAGTCGGTGGAGTCCTGGTGCCGCTGGACGGGAAGCTGCCGCGTGCGGTTTTCCATGTCCGCCATGCGCTCCGCCGTAAGCGGGTGGGTCGAGAGGTAGGCGGGAGCCGCAGAGCGGTAGAAGCGGTTGCTCGCCTGGAGGCGCGAGAAGAAGTCCTCCATCCCGTGCGGGTCGAAGCCGGCAGCGTAGAGCGTGGCGATCCCCATGCGGTCTGCCTCGCGCTCGGCGTTCTGCGAATAGTTGAGCTGCGACTGGATCATGGCCGCCTGAGAGCCCATGGCAATCGCCGCGGCGGCGTGGCCGCCCGAGCTTCCGCCGGCGCGTGCGGCGAGGATGGCGAGCAGAATGGAGCCGAGCGTGAGCGCGAGGTTGCCGCTCTGGCCTTCAATCATGCGGGCAATGTGGCGTTGCGCGACGTGACTCACTTCGTGCGCCATGACGCCGGCGAGCTCGCTTTCGCTCTGTGCGGCGATGATGGTGCCGGTATGGACGGCAATGTAGCCGCCGGGGAGCGCGAAGGCGTTGAGCGTGTCGTCCCGGATGGGAAAGAAAAAGAAGTTGTAGGTGCTCGAGCGCGCATGGCTCACGAGCTGGTAGCCGAGACGCCCGAGATAATCCATGATCTCCGGATCGGCAAGATAAGTCGGATCCGCCCGCACCTGCGCCATCAGCTGCGTGCCGAGGCGGTATTCGTCCTGAGGAGAAAGCCCCGCATCGGCGGTGGAGCCTAGCGACGGAAGATTCAGGTCGAGCGCGCTCGCGGCAGAGGCGGAAACGGGAACTGCTGCCGTAATGAGGCTCGAGGCAATGGCGATAACGGACTTCAGGAATCGGGACATTGGGATCCGGTCTTCAATGAGCGCGTTTGGGTGCTAATCTCGCCTCGGGCAGCGCACTTCCAACTGCCGGGGCTTCTTTCACAGATTCCAAGCATTATGGCCCGGAGGGGACCGGTGCTTAAGTGAGAAAAGCATTAGAGAAGTGTCGAAAAATTGCCTGAACCCATCAAGGCTCTCATCAGGAGAAGAATATGAACGGACTCACGCACTTCGACGCCAAGGGCGACGCGCACATGGTTGATGTCGGCGCCAAGGCGGAAACGATGCGCATTGCCCGCGCCCGCGGCGAAATCTGCATGGCGCCCGAAACGTTTGCGCTCGTTGAGGCGGGAACGGCCAAGAAAGGCGACGTCATCGGCGTCGCGCGGATTGCGGCCATCATGGCCTCAAAGAAGACGGCGGAAATTATTCCCCTCTGCCATCCGATTGCGCTCACGCGCGTTGCCGTTGATTTTGAGCTCGATCGCGAGCATTCGCGCGTCATCTGCCTGACGCAGTGCGAGTGCTGCGGCAAGACCGGCGTCGAAATGGAGGCGCTCACGGCCGTGCAGGCGGGTCTTCTCACGGTCTACGACATGTTGAAGGCCGTAGACCGCGGAATGGTGATGAAGGACATCTGCCTTCTGGAAAAGGCGGGCGGAAAGTCCGGCCACTGGCTTCGCGAGGGCGAGGTCTGAGAGAGGAAGGTCAGCTCCCGATGCGGTCTGAGAGAAGTCCCATGCAGGAGGCCTCATAGACCGCTTCGCCTCTCGAATGCACCTGGAGCTTTCGATAAATCTTCTTGATGTGCGCCGTCACCGTGTGATGGGAAATCGAGAGGATGTCGGCGATTTCCGAGAATGAAATGCCCTTCGCGAGGAGCGTGAGGATTTCGGTTTCGCGCTGCGAGAGAAGAAGGTTCTCGGGCGCCTCGTGCTTCTGCGGCTGCGGGGGCTGAGGCGCAAAGGTGCGCGAATGAATGGCGCGCAGCACGCTTCTCGCCACTGTGGGGGACACCGGGGAGCCGCCCCCTTTCAGGAGCCTCACGCTCGTCACGAGGTCTTCCTGGTCGCCCCTGAGGATGTAGCCGGTGGCGCCGGCAAGGATGGCGCGGATCACGAACGGATCCTGCGAGAAGGCGGTGTAGATGAGAATGTCGAGATCGTCGCGCAGGTGCTTGATGCGCGTAAGGACCGGGGCCATGTCGTCGGATCCGAGCATGACGTCCGTGATCAGCACGTCGAGCTTCGCGTCGCAGCGCATTGCGGCTTCGAGTTCTGCCGCACTTGTGGCGCTGCCGGCAACTTTCATATCAAGTGCGCGGGTGAGACGCTGGGCGATGCGGTCGCACTCCGCCTGGTTCTCGGCGGCAATGAAAACGCGCAGAGGTTCGCGGACTGCGGCCCCCTTCCTGAGTGATTCTGTCATCGGAAAAGTGGAAAAAAGACTCTGGAACGACCGAACGACGGCGTGAATGCCCTTGTCGTCCGGGCCTGCCGCCCTGCGTCAGGCGGGGGCGATCTTATCACGGGATCCCGGATATGCGTGATGGCTTCGCTATTTCCGGGCATGAAAAAGCCCGCCTCTCCGAAATGGAGCCGACGGGCTTTTATTGGTGCGGCTAAAGCGCCGCACTTCGCTTACTTACGGGCTGATGCCGCATCAGGGCTGACGGATGACGAGCAGCGGCACGTTGCCCGTTGCCGCAATGCGCGTGGCGGTCGAGCCCATGATGGCGCTCTTGAAGCGGCCGTAGCCGTGCGAGCCCATAACGATGAGGTCGAGCCGGCGCTTGCGGGCGAAAGCCGAGATTTCGTCGCCCGGGTTGCCGACGAGGCAGACTTCCTTCGCCTTGATGGCGGCCTTGGCAAGGAGCGGACGGAGCGGCTCAACCGCTTCGTTGAATTCCTCGCGCTGGAGATCAAGCACTTCCTCTTCGGAAAGCGCCGGAAGCGCCATGCCGGCCATGTCGGGCATGACGGCGCCGGCGTAGTCGCTCACAACGTTGATCAGGTAGAAGGTGGCGCCGGTGCCGAAGAGCGAAATGTGCTTGAGGGCGTAGCGCACGGCTGCGCGGCCGTACTTCGAGCCGTCGACCGCGATGCCGACGCGCAGCGCATCGTCTTCAGTGGTGGCCTTGTCGCGGATCACGAGCAGCGGGCACTTCGTCTGGGCAAGGACGCCGTTCGAGACCGAGCCGAAGAAGAGGCCCTTGATGGCGCTCTGACCGCGCGAGCCCATGACGATGAGGTCGGCGCTCGTTTTTTCCGCCGCCTTTGCAATCGACGGGGCAGGCTCGCCCACGACGAAGGATTCAACGGCCTTGAAGCCTACTTTCTGCAGGATCTTGCGGGCGGGTTCAAAGACCTTTTCCGCTTCATCCTCGTAGTAGCGCTGGATGGCGTCCTGGCCGACCAGGCGGCAGGCGCGTGCCGGGAGCGGAAGCTGAATGTTGAGAAGCTCAATATCGGGATTGCTTCCGAGAAGCGTCTGGCGCGATGCGATGAACGAGACAGCGTTGAGGGAGTTGGTGCTGCCGTCAACCGGTACGAGAATGCGCATGGAGTGTCTCCTTATGACGGAGGGAGAAGATGCGCCCGATGAAAGAGACTTTCCGCTGGTCCGGGGAAGATTCTCTTCGGGGCGACTCCCTCTCTTTATCTGGATGAAGCTACGTTACCACGGCGGGGAGGGAATGCCGGACGGAGTGAAGCAAAATTTATTCAAAATCTGCCGAAAGCTTGTCTCAGGGCAATGATATGCAAATTCAAGGCGTGCCCGTATTAAAAATAAAAAGGCATATTGATCAGTGTGTTGAATTCATGTTTATTTCTTCGATCTGAGGTCTATAGGCGTAAATGCTTATGCTGAAAAGAAGAAAAACTGCGGCGCTAGGACCCGGAAGGTGGAAATTTGCCTTCGCGCGCCGTTTAAGGCGAACGCACATCCCGGCTGCGCCCTAAAATGTAAGTTATGGCGCATTGATCAAAAGATGCGTCCTGAAACGCTTTGACTCAAAAAGGAAGAATCAGCATGTACAAGCGCATTCTTGTGCCGACGGACGGATCGGAACGTTCTGTGAAGGCGGTTGAGGGCGCAGCCCGCTTTGCTAGGCCCCTTGGCGCAACCCTCGTCATCATGACGGTGATCGAGCCCTATTCCTACACCAACCTTGCGGAATACCGCCCTGAGTCGATCGAGCAGTATGACGAGCGCGTATCTGCTGAGGCTGAGGAGCGCCTCGCTGAAGTCAAGCGCGTGGCGGACGCCGTGGGAGTGGAAAACAAAACCGTGATGGTGAAGAGCTTCTCGCCCTCGGAGGCGATCATCGAGCAGGCCGAAAAGAACGGCTGCGACATCATCTTCATGGCGAGCCACGGGCGCAAGGGCATCGCTGCCGTGCTTTTGGGATCGGAAACGCAGAAGGTGCTCACGCATTCCCGCTTCCCGGTGATGGTTTATCGCTAAGATTAAGAATTCCGGCCGCCCTTTCGGGGCGGCCCGCCGAAATTTTTGATTCGACTACTTTGTGGGAGCTGCAATGGCTGAAGATACTCAGGCCGGAACGGACGAACTCGACGCTCAGATGGATCCGAAGAGCCTTGTGCGCGAGGAAATTATTTCTGACCGCCGCGTTGGATCGTTGCGCGTGCTGACGCCGATTCTTGTTGACGGCACGCGCGATGAGAGCCGCGACATCATCTTCTTGGGCGAAGCTCAGATCATGACCCAGGTGGGGCCGATTCCCATCAACTTTGAAATCCCGGCAAAGACCCTTGCCGAAGCGGTGGCGGGCTACGGCGCCGCCGCACAGAAGGGTCTTCAGGATACGGTTGAGCGCCTTCGCGAAATGCGCCGCGAAGCCGCCAATCAGATCGTGACCCCGGGCATGCCCGGCTTCCAGGCTCCTCCGGCTGCCGGCTCCAGCGGCTTGGTGATGCCCTGAGCGAGGGATCAGCACTCAGGAATCCAGGGCAATCTTTAGATTGTCTTTGAAGCAGAGCGTTCCTGCCTTGATACAGGGACGCTCTTTCCTTCAGGGAAAGCCGCATCAGGGATGTGCAGGGACAGAGCGCCGCAGGCGAATATCGACGACATCAGCATTTCAATCGCCGAGATTGAAAAGGCCCCGTCGCGTCTTCTGCGCGAGGGACGCTACGCGAATGCCCGGGTGACGGAAGTCGCGGTGGACGGGCGCAAGTGGGTGGTGAAGGATTTTTCCTGCCGCTCATGGTTGGTGAGGAAGCTCATTGCCCCCATTCTGATTTCTCGCGAAATCGTTTCCATCAGAAGGCTGAAGGGCATCAGCGGGATTGCGCAACATGCCGTCCGCGTGGGCCCGAGCACGCTCGCCATTGAATACATTGAAGGGCGGTCGCTCGACAAGGTCGCGCCCGCGAGCGTTACGCCCGAGTTTCTTGAAAAGCTGGAGGCGCTTATCCGCAAGGTGCATGACCGTGGCGTCGTGCATCTCGACCTCAGGGGGGGCGGCAACATCATCATGCGCCCCGACGGTACGCCGGGGCTCATCGACTTTCAGTCCGGTCTTGTGACCACGCATATGCCTTCTGCGATCGTGAAGGAGCTCGAAGCCATGGATATGTCGGGCGCCTACAAGAAATGGCTGCGCTATCAGCCCGAAGCCATGGGGGAATACCGCCGCGAGGCGCTCGCAAGGGTGAACCGGCTTCGCCGCTTCTGGATCCTTCACGGCTACTGCGGACGCAGAAAGCTCAGATAATAATGGAAAATTCCCTAAATTATCAGAGCGATAAAATTTTGGATACGGTATTATCCGTAGCCGTCTTCAGTGCTTCCCGATTCCCTCTTTCCAGGGCCGGGAGCCGACCGAAGCTTTTTTCGCCGAATTCTTGCAGGAACACATGGCACAGTACGTTTTCACGATGAACCGCGTCGGGAAGATCGTTCCCCCGAAGCGTCAGATTCTCAAGGACATTTCTCTTTCCTTCTTCCCCGGCGCCAAGATCGGTGTGCTCGGCCTCAACGGCGCGGGCAAGTCCACGCTCCTCAAGATCATGGCGGGCGTGGACAAGGATCATGAAGGCGAAGCAATTCCGATGCCCGGGATCAAGATGGGCTACCTTCCGCAGGAGCCTAAGCTCGATCCCGAACAGACCGTTCGTGAAGCGGTAGAGGAAGGCATGGGCGAAGTCATGCAGGCGCAGGCGAAGCTCGATGCCGTCTATGCGGCCTATGCCGAACCGGATGCGGATTTCGATGCGCTCGCCGCGGAACAGGCGCGCCTTGAAGCGATCATTGCCGCGGCCGGCACCGATGCCTCGACGCAGATGGAAATCGCCGCCGATGCGCTGCGCCTTCCGCCCTGGGACGCCAAGATCGGAGTGCTCTCGGGCGGCGAAAAGCGCCGCGTCGCGCTCTGCCGTCTTCTCCTTTCGCGTCCGGACATGCTGCTCCTCGACGAACCGACGAACCACCTTGACGCGGAGTCGGTCGAATGGCTCGAGCAGTTCCTGCACCGCTTCCCCGGAACGGTCGTTGCCGTCACGCATGACCGCTACTTCCTCGACAATGCCGCCGAGTGGATTCTCGAACTTGACCGCGGCGAAGGCATTCCCTGGAAGGGCAACTACTCCTCCTGGCTCGACCAGAAGGAGCGCCGCCTTGAGATCGAAAAGCGTCAGGAAGACGCGCGCATGAAGGCGATCAAGCACGAGCTTGAATGGGTTCGCCAGAATCCGAAGGGCCGTCAGGCGAAATCAAAGGCCCGACTCTCTCGCTTTGAGGAGCTCTCTTCGGTTGAGTACCAGCAGCGTAATGAAACCAACGAGATCTTCATCCCGGTTGCCGAACGCCTCGGCAACAACGTGATCGAATTCAGCCACGTCTCGAAGGGATTCGGCGACAGGCTCCTGATCGACGATCTCTCCTTCGTCATTCCGCCCGGCGCCATCGTGGGCGTCATCGGCCCCAACGGCGCCGGCAAATCGACGCTCTTCAAGATGATTGAAGGCCGCGAGAAGCCGGATTCGGGCGACATTAAGATCGGGCCGACGGTGAAGCTCGCGGCAGTGGATCAGATGCGCGATTCGCTCCCCAACGACAAGACGGCTTTCGAAGCCGTTTCGGGCGGCCAGGACATTCTCCAGGTCGGCAAGTTCTCGATGCAGAGCCGCGCCTATCTCGGGCGCTTCAACTTCAAGGGCGCCGATCAGCAGAAGCTCGTCGGGAATCTCTCGGGCGGCGAGCGTGGCCGTCTTCACCTCGCGAAGACCCTTCTTGCGGGCGGCAACGTCCTGCTTCTTGACGAACCCTCGAACGACCTTGACGTCGAGACCCTGCGCGCGCTCGAAGAGGCGCTCCTCGAGTTCGCCGGCTGCGCGCTCGTGACGTCGCATGACCGCTGGTTCCTCGACCGCATCGCAACGCACATCCTTGCTTTCGAAGGCGACTCCAAGGTGGTCTTCTTCAACGGCAACTACAACGAGTACGAGGCCGACAAGCGTCGTCGTCTCGGCGAGGAAGGCGCGAAGCCGAAGCGCCTGCGCTTCAAGCCTCTGAAGCATTGATGCATCGCTCATGCCGTCAACGGCATGAAAAAAGCCTGTTTCCCTGATTTTCCGGGGAAGCAGGCTTTGTTTTTAGAAACGTCGGTCAGCGCACTGATCAGGCTTTTTTGCCGCAGCACTGCTTGAATTTCTTCCCGCTTCCGCAGGGGCAGGGGTCGTTTCTGCCGACGCGGGGCGCTTCGCGGCGGACGGGCTCATTGGGAACATTGAGGTCCTTGAGTCGGAAGACGCTTTCGACCATCTGGTAGAGCGCTTCGCCCAAATCCTTCGCCGGCGGGCATTGGTTCCTCGCGGCCTGCCATACTGCTTTCGCGTTAGCCTCGAGTTCGTCGTCTTCCGTCGCCATGCGGGCGGCGATCGGGATCAGGGCCTGCTGCGTCTCCACGGCATCCGTTGTCTCGTCGGGCCACTGCGTCGCGCCCATCATGAAGCCCGCGGCCCAGGGGACAACGGCTTCGATGCCTTCTTCATTCGTGATCTCCTTGCCTTCGTCATCGACGAGCGGGAAGATCACCGGATCAAGGCCTCCGCCGGCATTGAGGGCGGCCTTGATTTCGCGCATGCGCAGGCGGATGAGTTCGAGGAGGCGTTCGTCGTCGGGAAGTGATTCCGGGTCTCCCGATGCGCTGAAGATGAAGGGGAGCACATCTTCGTCGGAGGGTTTTAAGGGATTGAGCGCCGTGGCGGTAAGGTAGCCGTCGAGCACGCCCGCGTCCATCGCCTCCTCACTCTTGAGCGCTTCGATGCGGTTCTGCATTTCTTCAATTTCAGCGCTGTCAATGAGCTTGGTGTCTTCAGCCATGAATGTCTCCTTCGGGGAATATGGGTGGATGCCGGGGAACGCAGGGACGATTGCGCCTTCGGCTGGTTCGAGATCATAGCGCAGAGCTTCTTCCCGGCTCTTTGGTTTCCGGCTGTTTCGAAGCGGCTCTGCGCGCTACGCAGAGCGGCTGCTCTCGCGGATAATGTCGGACTCTCTTCAACTTCAGCTTCTGAGTTTCACTAAGTGGACTGGCTTTATTCACTCCAGGCAGCCGTGCTCGGCATCGTCGAGGGCCTTACGGAATTCCTGCCGATCAGCTCAACGGGTCACCTCATCATTGCGAGCGACATTGTCGGCTTTGCCGAGACTCCGGGAGCCGACGAATTCGTTGTCGCCATTCAATCGGGCGCCATCCTTGCAGTTTGCTGGTACTACCGGGCGAGGATTCTTTCGAGCCTCAGGGGACTGTTCTCGAATCGAAAGGAGCAGAGGCTTGCGGTCAACACGATCGTGGCATTTCTTCCGGCAGCAGTGATCGGTGTGCTTGTGGCCGGCGTCATCAAGGCCTATCTCTTTAATCCCCTGACGGTTGCCGTTGCGCTTATCCTGGGCGGCTTCATCATTCTCTGGATTGAGGGGCGGCAGGCCCGGCTCGGCACCCAGCCGCGAGTCGCTACTATGGACGACATGACCTGGAAGGATGCGCTTCTCGTCGGATTCATGCAGTGTCTTGCCATGATTCCGGGGACCAGCCGCTCCGGCGCCACCATTATCGGCGGCATGGTGCTGGGGCTTTCCCGCCGCGCGGCAACGGAATTTTCCTTCTTCCTCGCCATCCCGACGATTTTCGGCGCCACGGTCTACGACCTCTGGAAGGCGAGGAACGACCTTGTGCTCGATAATCTTCCCGGACTTGCCATCGGCACTGCCGTCTCATTCGTGAGTGCCCTGCTGGTGGTTCGCTGGCTCCTGCGGTTTGTTGCAGGGCACGATTTCCGGGGATTCGGCTGGTACCGCATCATTTTCGGCATCGTGATTCTGGCCGCAACCACGATGGGCTGGGTTGAATGGCGGGCGGTCTGAGCCTGCAGCGAAAAATGAAAAAGGCGCCTCTTGCAGGCGCCTTTTTCAGAGGAAGGGCAGGGATTATCGGCGAATGAAGACGAGATCCCAAATGCCGTGGCCGAGTCTTTCGCCGCGGGCCTGGAACTTCGTCTGCGGACGTTCGCAGAGGGGATTCGCCATGACGGGGCTGAAGCCGTCATAGAGATTTCTGAGCTTCGGTTCCGCTGAGAGAACTTCCATCATCTGCTCGGAATAGTTTTCCCAGTCGGTGGCGCAGTGGATGTAGCCGCCCGGAGCAATGCGGGAAACAAGCGTGCCGATGAAGGGCTGGGCAACGAGGCGGCGCTTGTGGTGGCGCGCCTTGCGCCACGGATCGGGGAAGTAGATGTGCACGCCCGCGAGGAAGTTTTCCGGGATCATGTCGCGCACGACCTCAACGGCATCGTGACGCACGATGCGCACATTGGTGAGCGCCATTTCATCGAGACGCTTTGCCAGCGCGCCCACGCCGGCGGCGAAGACTTCGCATCCGAGGAAGTTGATTTCCGGGTGTGCGGCAGCGATCGCACAGGTTGTTTCGCCCATGCCGCAGCCGATCTCGAGCACAACAGGGGCTTCACGGCTGAATGCGGCATTGAAGTCGAGGAGCTTCGGCTCATACTCGACGGCGTAGCGCGGAAGTGCTTCCTCGAGAGCGCGCTTCTGCGCGTTCGAGATGTGCCCTCTGCGCATGACGAAACTGCGGATGTGGCGCTGCTTGAGTTCCTCGAGTTCTTCGGGCGTAAGTTCCTTCTTTTCCATGGTCTTTCTGAGGACGGTTGGGCAAAAATTGAGCTCGCGATTATCCCGCGCCTGAGGCGAAAACGTCAACGCCCGGGAGGGAGTTCTCGATGGATGGGCGTGATCTGTACATTTGCCTGGCGAGAGAACTAAGGAATTCCATCATCTCGGAAGCATTGTTTGAAAACTGAAGGAAAGTGTATAGAAGACAGAATGCATCGAAGACGAAATTGCGCGGAAAAAAGAAAGCCGCCAATGGTTCCGGCAGTTTATGCCGGGATCCAGTGGCGGCTTCAGTGAAGCTGCGTGATCTTCCGAGCTTACTTGTGGGAGAGCCTGCGCACGAGGTAGTCGCCGAGTGACTGGAGACCCTGAACCAGCACGATGAGGACGAAGACGACAGGCCACATCACTTCAGGCATGAAGCGCTGATAGCCGTAGCGGATGCCGAGGTCGCCGAGGCCGCCGCCGCCCACAACGCCCGCCATGGCGGAGAAGCCGATCAGGCTTACCGTGGCGATGGTGAGGCCGGCGAGAATGCCGGGAAGCGCTTCAGGAAGGAGCACCTTGCAGACGATCTGCGCATTCGAAGCGCCCATGGCCTGGGCAGCTTCCACAAGACCCTTGTCGACTTCGCGAAGGCTCGTTTCCACAATGCGGGCAATGAAGGGCGCCACAGCAATGGTGAGCGGAACAATGGCTGCCGCCGTACCGATGGAGGAACCCACCACGAGGCGCGTGAACGGAATGATCGCGACGAGGAGGATGATGAACGGAATCGAGCGCAGCGCATTGATGACGACTGCGAGGCAGAAGTGGAACTTCGGCATCGGCATGAAGGACTTCTTGTCGGTGACGAAGAGCAGAATGCCGAGCGGGATGCCGAGCGAAGAGCCAATGCCTCCCGAGACGAGCACCATGATAATGGTCTCGAGGAAGGAGGACGAGATCATGCTGACGAGCGTATTAGACATTCTGGATCTCCTCGACGAGAACGCCGCGGTCGCGGATGAATTCCACGGCTTTTCGATAGGTTTCGCCCGGGGCTACGACAAGGAGCGTGAGCGTGCCGAGCGTGCGGCCCTGAAGGTCGTCGACCGTGCCTCTCAGGATGTTGAAGTTGATGCCGAATTCACGCGAAGCGAGCGAAATGACGGGCTCCGTAACCTCGCCGCCGATGAAGGAAAGGTGGAGCAGGTGGACGTTGTCGCGGCCATTGAGGGCGCGCGAGGCATTCACCGTATCGACGATCGACTGCGGCAGATCGCGGGCCATCACCTGACCGATGAGCGCGCGCGTGGTTTCGGACTGCGGACGGGCAAAGATGTCGATCACGTCGCCTTCCTCAACGATCTGGCCCTTATTCATGACGACGACGCGGCCGCAGATCTGCTTCACGACGTTCATTTCATGCGTGATCATGACGATCGTGACGCCGAGTTCCTGGTTGATGCGCTTCAGGAGCTCCAGGGTGGCGACGGTGGTTTCGGGGTCAAGCGCTGAGGTGGCTTCGTCCGAAAGCAGCACTTTCGGGTCGTTCGCGAGCGCGCGGGCGATGCCGACGCGCTGCTTCTGGCCGCCCGAGAGCTGGGACGGATACTTGTTCGCATGCTCGTCAAGACCCACGAGGTGGATGAGCGGCGTGATCTTCTCGCGGATCTGGTCCTTCGGCGTTCCCGTGAGTTCGAGCGGAAGCGCGATGTTGTCGTAGACCGTGCGCGAGGAAAGCAGGTTGAAGTGCTGGAAGATCATGCCGATGGAGCGGCGGACCTTGCGCAGATTGTCGTCGGGAAGCTTCGTGAGATCCTGGCCGTCGACGATGACGCTGCCGCTCGTCGGGCGGTTGAGCAGGTTGATGCAGCGTACAAGCGTGCTCTTACCTGCGCCCGAGCGACCGATGATGCCGAAGATTTCTCCGGAGCGGATGTGTATGGAGACATCCTTGAGCGCATCAAACGCCGTTCCGTCAGGACTGACGTAAGTCTGCGTAATGTGTTCGAGCTTGATCATGGGATGAGGTCAAAAGAGGATTGCGGCGGAAGCGCGCTCGTTTTTGAGTGAAGTGCTTCCGGGAAAAGCGGATTTGATGAAGTCTACAGACTGCGGCGGCGGTGCTGATGCCTCTGCCCGACAGAATTCCGCGCAATGCTGAGGTATTACCTGACGACGCCGGAGGCAGAAAAACAAAAAGCCCGCCATTTCGGCGGGCTTTTTGAAATTGGTGGGAACGCAGGGATTCGAACCCTGGACCGACGGATTAAGAGTCCGCTGCTCTACCAACTGAGCTACGTTCCCGAAGATGACGCAGATTTGTAATTTCCGCACCAGCTTCATTGAAACCTGGTGGGAACGCAGGGATTCGAACCCTGGACCGACGGATTAAGAGTCCGCTGCTCTACCAACTGAGCTACGTTCCCAACTTAACGACTGCTGACTGTGTTTGGTGGGTCGTGCGGGATTCGAACCCACGACCAACGGATTAAAAGTCCGCTGCTCTACCAGCTGAGCTAACGACCCAAGTGACGGTCATCAGCCGCACAGGAGCATTCGTTTGAGGAAGCGAATTTTGCCCCAATCATTTCCGCTTGTCAAGAGCGTCGGAAAAGAAAAGCAGAACGACAGAAAATCGTGAAGCGTCTATTTGTGTCGAATGTTAGGGTAACCACTAACAAAATAGACCGTTGCGCATTCGACTGAAGTAATGCTATTGTTCGTTTGTCGCAGGATGACTGCGAATCAATTTTACCTAACTATCAATAAAGTAGAAGATCATTTTTGTGCATAATCTCCAAAAAATGATCTTTTGATCCTCGTTCGAAAATTATTGAGAATTTTCCGCTTGAACGGGTGAAACGAACACTCTCTGTAAGGACAAACATCATGGCTACAAAGAACGGCGCACGCTCCCAGCCCGTGGAACGCAAGGAAGGCGATGAGCGCAAAAAGGCGTTGTCCATAGCGCTTGCCAGCATCGAGAAGCAGTTCGGCAAGGGCGCCATCATGCGCATGTCCGATAATCTCGAACCGCAGAACATCGAAGTCTGCCCGACCGGGTCGCTGTCGCTCGACCTCGCGCTCGGCGTGGGCGGACTTCCGAAGGGCCGCATTATTGAGATCTTCGGGCCGGAATCCTCGGGCAAGACGACGCTCTCGCTCCAGGTGATTGCAGAAATGCAGAAGACGGGCGGTACCTGCGCCTTCATCGATGCCGAGCACGCGCTCGATATTCAGTACGCCTCGCGTCTCGGCGTTCAGGTTCCCGACCTGCTACTTTCGCAGCCGGATACGGGCGAACAGGCTCTCGAAATCGTTGATGCGCTGGTGCGTTCGGGTTCCGTCGATCTGGTCGTCGTCGACTCGGTGGCCGCCCTTACGCCCAAAAACGAAATTGAAGGCGTGATGGGTGATTCGCTGCCCGGCCTTCAGGCGCGTCTGATGTCGCAGGCGCTTCGCAAGCTTACGACCAGCATTTCCCGCACCAAGTGCATCGTCATCTTCATCAACCAGATCCGCATGAAGATCGGCGGCTATGGCAATCCGGAGACCACTGCCGGCGGCAATGCGCTAAAGTTCTACAGCTCCGTGCGTCTTGACATCCGCCGCGTCGGCGCGATCAAAAAGGGTGACGAAGTGATCGGCAACGAAACGAAGGTGAAGGTCGTCAAGAATAAGGTTGCGCCTCCCTTCAAGCAGGTGAAGTTCGATATTCTGTACGGCCAGGGCATTTCGCGTCTCGGCGAAATCATCGACATCGGTACGGAGCTCAACGTGCTCGAGAAGTCGGGCGCCTGGTACTCCTACAACGGGAACAGACTCGGTCAGGGCAAGGAAAAGGTGCGCGATCTGCTCAAGGAAAACGTCGAGTTGCAGCAGGAGATCGAGAAGAAGATCCGCGAGCTTAAGGGCGCGCATGTTTCGAGCATCACCTCCGTGGACGATGAGGATATGCAGGCGCTTGACATGCCGACGGAAGAAGCAGAAGCTGACGACGTTCCGCCCGCCCGCGAAGTGGATGACGACCTGTGATTTAATTTCTAAGACACACATTCCGGAGGCCTCCGCCTAAGCAAAGCGGAGGCCTCTTCATGCCGATGGAAGTTATTTTTACGGACGAAGATCTGGAGCCCGTGCCGGAAGCGGCGAAGTTCAAGCCGGAAAAGCCCGCGAAGTCAGGCGCATCTTCTCTTAATGCGCCGAAAGCCGCAGTAAAGGCCGACGAGCCGCGCGAGGAGTCGCTTTTCGGCGATCTGGAGGATGCGCTCGGGCTCGAACCGGTGTTTGCGCCGGCGCCCGGGCCTTTCGGCGCGCCGCCCGCAAAGCTTCCTGACTGGATAAAGACCTCGGCGGAGCTGCCGCCTGAACTTCTGAAAAACGTGCCGGCGTTTGAATCGGATCCCTTCAGCGAAGAAGCAGAGCAGGAAGCGGAAAAGCCTCCCCGGCGGAAGAAAGCCTCAGGGAAAGTGGTCGGGCGCGCGAGGGATGCTCAGAAAGAAAAAGAAGGAAGTCCAGCCGGGCCCCGCCTCATTACGTCTCCTGAAGACATTGCCGCTTTCGACGTGATGCGCGACGACGACACCGTCGTAGAAGTGGATCGGGACACCTGTACGGATCCGGAGGTTTTTGAGGCCGAGCGCAGGCGGCGCAGCGGCGGGAGGAAGCCTAAACCCGTCAGGAACATTCTCACGCGCGCGGTGGATGCGCTCTCGAGGCGCGAATATTCGCGGCGCGAGCTCGGACGAAAGCTTCTTCAGGGGCTTCTCGAGGGTGAGACCCGCGAGGAAATTACTGCGGCGCTCGACAAGCTCGAGGGCATGGGACTTCTTTCAGATGAGCGCTATGCTGAAGCGAAGATCCGGTCGTGCGCCGGACGCATGGGCGACATGCGCCTCAAGCGGGAACTCCGCATGAGCGGCGTTTCCGACGAAGCCATTGAAGAAGCCATGTCGGCGCTCGAGGAGCCCGAAGAGGTGCGTGCGCTGCGGATATGGAGCCGCCGCTGGAGCGAGCCGCCGAAGGACTGGAAGGAACGCGAAAAGATGGTTCGATACCTGGCAACCCGGGGATTCAGCATGTCTGCAATTCAGAAGGTTCTTCGCGGCGAGGTGGAGCTGCCGGAAAATCATATGTAACGGGCGTAAGAATTTAGAGCAGGTGTAAACCTGTACGTTTAAAATCTCAAGTCCCAAAAAAATCCAACTTAAGGGGAGACACCGTGGAATATTTATGGGATCTGTTGGTGAATCTGCATTGGGGGGCAGTCGGACAGATCATCATGATCGACATCCTCCTTGGCGGCGACAACGCAGTCGTCATCGCCATGGCATGCCGCAACCTGCCGCATGAGCAGCGTGCAAAGGGCATTTTCTGGGGTACCGCAGGCGCTATCGGTCTGCGCGTGGTGCTCATTACCTTTGCGGTGATGCTTCTCGACCTTCCCTTCCTTAAGGTCGTGGGCGCGCTCCTTCTGCTCTGGATCGGCGTCAAGCTTCTGATCCCGGAATACGATTCGCACGAAAAAATAGAAGGGAGCTCCAAGCTTCTCGGCGCTATTAAAACCATCATTGTTGCCGACTTCGTCATGTCGTTCGACAACGTGATCGCCATCGCGGGTGCCGCCCAGCAGGCGCATGAAGCGCATCAGACGCTTCTCGTCATCTTCGGCCTCATCGTTTCGGTGCCCTTTATTGTTTTCGGAAGCCAGATCGTGCTCAAGCTCCTCGACCGCTTCCCGATCATCATTTACTTCGGCGGCGGTCTGCTCGGCTGGATCGCGGGCGGCATGATTGTTTCGGACGGCTATGTGGCGACGCACTGGCCTGAATTCAGTTTCATGGCGCACTATCCCTTCTGCATCGGCGGCGCTGCGGTGGTCATCATCATCGGCCATCTGATCGCGCGAAAGAAGCGCGCGGAACATGAAGCTCAGCTTGAACTGCGCAAGGTTTCGACCAAGGCGGAAAATGCCGGTGAAGCAAAGAGCGAATAATTTAAATAAAGCCAATAAAGAAACGGCGGGAACTCTGAAGGGGCTCCCGCCGTTTTTCTTGTGCGCCCGGTAGCGCACGTGTGTTTATGTGGTGAAAGTCCACAGACCGCCCGAGAAGGGGAAGGTCTAGCGACTCGGCAGAGTCAGGGAGGCAACGATCTGATGAAGGAAGCCGATAGCAAATAGCCAGTCCGACGAACAGGAAGCGGATGCGAGGCGCATCAATTGGGAGAGCGAGCCTAAAGTCGTTAACCCGATACTTCTACGGACACAGTTGAGGCGTAAATCCGACGGATAGGGCTGGAAGCGCATGTGTGATACCCGGGGAGATCCCTGTCAGTGCCTATGGCTACCGACGCCGCAAGGCGGAAGGATGCTGGCAGAGAAGTCAGCCGAGGCCGTAGTAGGCGAAACTGCCGAAGGGCCGAATTCAAACATTGCAAGTAGAGGATGCATATCTCTTCGACAGCGACGGGAGTAGCCGCGGGAAACCGTAATCGAAGCAAATCGAGTAGATCTGCCCGGAGGATGGAGGACGGAAGCCGAGATCCAGGGGGCGCACAT
>ERZ1673741.785-NODE-785-length-31052-cov-5.133529_pt1 | contig 31052 bp, 32 predicted proteins | sample MGYA00580209_ERZ1673741 | MGnify/ENA primary metagenome ERZ1673741 (study PRJEB41218, sample SAMN15661754) | gut metagenome | host: Homo sapiens | place: Canada: London | collected 2015-08-20/2019-03-30 | study: EMG produced TPA metagenomics assembly of... | reverse complement strand
AAATCCCTATGGCTTTTAAAGGTTGATTTATCCCTATCTAGTTTTATATATTCTAAATAATGATAAAGTGTCGCAAGACACTTTTTTTGTTTCGTTGCCTAAATTAAATTTTGGTTATATAATACTGTTGGTTAGTTATATATTTTTAGAAGAGGGTTATTATGAGAGATTTTGATTCAAATCGCATCTATGAAATACTAGGCGAAGAATTTAAAAACATCTATATTGTTGATTGCAAAACTCAACAGATTCATGCTTTTAAGGAAACAGATGTGTTGCCTGGTTTTTCTGCACATATGCTTTATAATGACGCGATGAATCAATATATTGATCATTGTGTATACGAAAAGAATCGTGATATGTTACGTATTGCGCTTTCGTTTAATTCCCTTTATACTCGTTTAGAAAATGCGGAACATTTTAATATTCATTATCAATCTAAAACGGATTCCGAAATTCATTTTATGTATACACACTTTGGTTGTATTAAAGAGCATGATAAAATTACTCAAATTGTCATTGGTTTTGCGAATGAAGATTTGGATATTCGAAGAAATAATTTGGATATGATCAACAATGTGATTACACCAAGTGGTTTGAGAAGAAAAGTTTTAATTGTTGAAGATAATGAATTAAATCGAGAAATGTTAAAGGCTACTTTAGAGGATGAATATGATGTATTAGAAGCTGTAAATGGGGAAGATGGTTTACAAATTCTATCTCAGAATTATAAAGATATTTCAATTGTTTTATTAGATGTTGTAATGCCTGTGTGTGATGGATTTGAATTCTTAACTCGTCAAAAATCAGATTCTTTGTTAGCTAGTGTTCCAGTCATTGTGACAACGGGAAATAATTCGCAGGAAGATGAATTGAAATGTTTAGGTTTAGGTGCTGTTGATTTCATTACAAAGCCCTATAATACAAGAATTGTAATGAGTCGAATTGATAGTGTTATTAAGTTAAGAGAATCAAGTATGACTTTGGCAGCCATTGAAAAAGATGAGTTGACAGGTTTATATACAAGACAGGCTTTTTATCATCATGCTCGTACATTGACTAATTTTATGACAGATGAAATTTTTAATATCGTTGTTTTAGATGTGGCTGATTTTAAATTGATCAATGGAACTTACGGAACAAAAAAGGGAAATGAAGTTTTGATTTACCTTGCGAATGCGTTTAAATAATATATCAAAAATGGATTGTTGACGCGCTATGAGGGAGATCAATTATTGGCTTTATTCCATAGTAAAGAAAAAATTGATGTGGATCGTATCGAAAACAATTTAAATAAGATTATGGAAGAAGCACCTATTCCAAATATTCGTGTGAAACTAGGAATTTATGAAAATGTAGATACAAGTCTTCAGATACCAATCATGTGTGATCGTGCATTAATGGCTGTGAAGAGTATTTCAAAAGATTTTAAACAGAATATCGCCTTCTTTACGCAGGAAATGAATCAAAAATTACTTGCGCAAAGACAAATGGAAAATGATTTTAAAGATGCTATTAAAAATAGAGAGTTTGTAGTCTATTTTCAACCCAAATATGATGTTTCATCTGAACAAATTGTTGGCGCAGAAGCACTTGTTCGTTGGCAAAAAGAAGATGGAACATTGATTTCACCAGGTTTATTTATTCCATTATTTGAAAGTGATGGTTTAGTTGTTCAACTTGATGAATATGTATTTGAAACAGTATGTCGATTCCAAAAAGATCGAATGAAACAAGGTTTACCGATTCTTCCTATTTCTGTCAATCTATCTCGTGCAAGTATTCACTTTAGTGATGTGGTACAAAGATATGTCAATATCATAAAAGAGAATGAAATTCCTTTTAGTTGTGTTCCGATTGAATTGACGGAATCTGCAGCTTTATATTCGCAACAAATTCTTGAAATCACAAATCAAATGGTCAATGCAGGCTTTAAATTACATATGGATGATTTTGGATCCGGATATTCTTCATTAACAACTTTAAATGAATTGAAATTCACAACGGTTAAATTGGATAAGAGTTTAATTGACTATATTGCCAAACCACGTGGAATGAAAATTGTGCGACAAACGATTGATTTGGGGCATGGTTTAGATATGAAAGTGGTTGCGGAAGGTGTTGAAACCAAAGAACAAAGGGATTGTTTGATCGAAATGAATTGTGATGAAATTCAGGGCTTCTATTATTCAAAGCCTTTAAAACAAGATGATTTTATCGAAAAACTAAGAGCTTAATAAAGCTCTTTTGTTGTATAGGAGGGCTTATGCCAATAAAAATAATTCGTCAGGATATCACAAAATTAAAAGTGGATGCGATTGTGAATACGACAAATCCAAGTTTGGATGCGAAAGGTGGCTTAGATCATTACATACATCAACTTGCGGGTAAAGAATTAGATGTAGAGTGTAGAAGAATAGGAAAATTGAAAGTAGGACAAGCTTGTCTTACAAGTGGATATAAATTGTGTAAGTATATTATTCATACGGCAAGTCCTGTATGGAATATACAAAATAAGAATAATGAAGCTTTGTTAGAATCTTGTTATATGTCTAGTTTTAGATTAGCGGATGCATATAAATTGAAATCAATCGCATTTCCATTGATTTCATCTGGAACCGATCAATTCCCAAAAGAGTTAGCTTTACAAGTGGCAATGCATAGTATTGTCTCTTTTCTAACAGATCATGAAATGATGGTGTATTTAGTTGTTTATGATCGAAATTCATATAAAATTAGTTCTGAATTATTTGATTCCATTGAAGCTTATATTGATGATTATTATGAGGATGAGCATATGTTGGTATGCAATTCCATCATTGCTCCAAGATTTTCTTTAATAGATGCTTTAAATCAAATGGATGAAAGTTTTTCAACGATGCTTTTAAGAAAAATAGATGAGAACGGTATGAGTGATGTAGAGTGCTACAAGAAAGCTAACATTGATCGTAAATTGTTTTCTAAGATTCGTTCAAATCCCAACTACAAACCTTCTAAACAAACTGTGATTGCCTTTGCGCTAGCTTTAGAATTATCGCTTGATGAAATGGAAGATATGTTAAATAAGGCAGGGTTTAGCTTATCGCATTCAAATAAGTTTGATATTATTGTTGAATATTTTGTATCACAAGGAAACTATAATATTTTTGAAATCAATGAAGCGTTGTTTGCGTTTGATCAAAGTTTAATTGGCGTATAAATGTCGCTTTTAAGGCGACCATTTTGATGGGGATAAAAACTATACTGTAATCAATCAAGGAGGATACAGTGATGAAAAAGAATTGTACAGAAGTAGTTTTTGTTTTAGATCGAAGTGGATCAATGTGTGGTTTAGAAAAGGATACAATTGGAGGGTTTAATTCTCTAATCAATAAACAGAAGAAACAAGACGGAGAAGTTTTAGTTTCGACCGTATTATTTAATGATTCAAGTGTGGTTATTCATGATCGCAAACCGATAGATGAAGTTAGACTTATGACAAGCAAGGATTATGAGGTTTATGGGTGCACCGCATTATTAGATGCATTAGGTTCAAGTATTCGCCATATTGGAAATATTTACAAATATGCTCGGATCGAGGATGTTCCAGAGCATACGATGTTTGTGATTATTACGGATGGAATGGAAAATGCGAGTCGATATTATTCAAAGGAAAGAGTCAAGTCGATGATTGAATATGAGAAAGAAAAATATGGCTGGGAATTCTTATTTCTTGCAGCCAATATGGATGCGATTGATACGGCAAGTCAATATGGAATCGATAAGGATCATGCGGTAAATTATCAATGTGATTCTGTTGGTACTCGTTTGAATTATGAAGTATTGGATGAAGCCATTCAGTGTATATGTTCGGGTGTACCTTTGCCGAAATCTTGGAAATCGAAAATAGAAAAGCGTAAGTAAGAACCATACTATGTGGTTCTTTTCTTGTTTAATTGACTAATTTTTTATAAAATATAACTGATGTATAACCGTTTAAAAGATATAATGTGGTTAGATAATTGAAATGTTTCTTAAAGAAAGGCAGGTAACTTATGCAGGCAATTATGCGCTATGAATTGGTCATCAATGAAGCATTACGTTCTGCACTTATGTTTGATACACCGGATGAGCAGATCAATGAGTTTATTCGTTTTTTTGGAAAACACATTGGGTGTGATCGCATTTATATTTTTGAAGATAATAAAAAAAAGCATGTGACAAATAATACTTATGAATGGTGTAGTGAAGGTATTCAACCGGAAATTGATTTTCTACAAGGCGTGGACATGGATATTATTGATTGGTGGTATAAAGCTTTTGACAAGAAAGAAAATGTGATCATTCAAGATGTAGAAACAATTAAAAAGGATCATGCGTATACGTATAATACATTGAAAGTACAAAATGTTACACGTCTAGTTGTTTGTCCTATTCGCTATAAAGATGAAATTAGTGGATTCTTTGGTGTTGATAATCCGCCGATTGATAATCATTCAAGTTTGACAACATTTTTGGATATGATCGTAACGTTGGTTGTATCTTTTTTAAAGATTCGTAATTCACAAAATAAGTCCAAACAAGAGGCTAAATTGAGTGGATATTCAGCATTGGCCCAAATTTATATTTCAATGCACTATATTAATGTAAAGACGCAAAAATATCATATTGTGAAAACGGAACCGGAAATCCTTAAATATTTACAAGTCGACAAAATAAATGATGTAGAGGATTGTTTTAGTGATCATATTTATAAGATTCATAAAGAGTTTTGTCAACAAGATTATGTGGATCGAGAAATTGCGTTTATGGATCTAGAAACATTGGATGAAAGACTTCAGAATAAGAAATCAATCGATAGTGTTTTCTATGGTAAAATTTCTGGTTGGTGTCGTGGACGTTATATTCCGGTAGACTATGATGAGGATGGTCGTTTATTACATGTTTTATATTGTGTGGAATGTATTGATGAACAAAAGAGAAGAGAAGATAAATTATTATATTTAGCTCAAACCGATACGATGACGGGTGTTTTGAATCGTCGAAGTGGAGAAAAGATGATTGAGCGTATTTTGAATAATAAAATTAGTGGAATGATGTGTCTAGTGGATTGTGATAAATTTAAATTGATTAATGATACATATGGGCATATGGCGGGGGATGAGGTTATTATCGCGATTGCGCATACGCTTCAAAAATCATGTCGTGATAAAGATATAGTAATGCGTTTAGGTGGCGATGAGTTTGCGTTATATATTCCGGGTGTTACAAATCGTAAGTGTGCAAATTCTTTCTTTAAACGTTTATTTGAAAATTTGAAACAGATCCATGTTGAATCGATAGATAATCATCCGGTTGTATTAAGTCTTGGTGCCTGTTTCTTTGATGGGAAAGAAGATTTAAGTTTTGATGAATTATATTGTAGAGCGGACTCAGCTATGTATGAAAGTAAAAAAATCGACGGATATAGTGCAACAATTTTCAGAAAAAAATAGCCTCTTTGTGAACAAAGAGGTTGTTTTGTATCTTAAAAGTAGACAAGTGTTAAAAAATAGTAAACATTTTGTTGTTTTTGTGGTATTATACCCGAAACGGAGGGAAATATATATGCAGAAGTATGTAGAAATCAAGCGAGATGGTTTAACACTTCGTGGTATGCTTCATATTCCAAATGATGTAAGCCAAAAAGTGCCTATGGTCATTCTTCTTCATGGTTTTTGTGATGATCGAAATGAAATTAATTTTGTACATAATGAATTGTCTCAAAGACTATGTGATGCTGGTATTGCCAGTGTTCGTTTTGATATGAATGGCAGTGGTGAAAGTGATGGAAGATTTGAAGATATGACTGTTTCAAGTGAAATTTTAGATGCACAAGCCATGTTGAGATATGTTCGATCCTTGGATTTTGTCGATACTAAAAAAATTGCACTTCATGGATGTAGTCTAGGAGGGTGTGTGGCCAGTATGGTGGCAGGAAAGTGTAAAGATCAGATTCGAGCTTTATCCTTGTGGTGTCCCGCTCCAGATTTAGTTTATAACTTAAAGGAGCATAAGACTTTGTGCAATCAAGATGTTTCAAATATTGAAAAAGATGGATGTGCCGATGTAGAAGGGTTAAAATTGAGCCTAAAATTTTATCAGGACGCTTGTACATTAGATCCATATAAAGAAGCTAGTTTGTTTGATAAGAATGTATGTACGATACATGGAGATCAAGATATTACGGCTTCTTGTGAATGTAGTTATAAATATAAAGAAATTTTTAAGGAAAGAGCAAAATGTATTATTGTCAAAGGGGCAGAGCACAGATTTAAATCGTTTGCGTTTAGAGAAGCTAGAATGCAAGGTGCTCTAGACTTTTTGAAAGAAGAATTATTATAAAGAAAGTGAAGGAATTTGATATGAATCATGAAAGAAAAGAGCCAACAACACTATTTGCGATTGTTTCATTTTTGGTAATTATTGCCGTACTTATTATTATGATCAACATGGGATGTAATACAACACTATCTGTTTTTTCGGGTGTTATTGTGTCTGTAATTACAACTCGATTGTTGAATATTCCATGGAATGAAGTGGAACGAAATATAATTAAAACGGCCGCAGAATGTATGCCTACATTTTTAATTGTGATTATGGTGGGTATGCTTGTAGGAATTTGGATGGCTGGTGGGACTGTTCCCACATTAATGTATTATGGTATGCAAGTTGTATCTCCAAAAATATTAGTACCACTAGCTTTTGTGCTTTGTGCACTCACAAGTGAGTTTACGGGAACTTCATTTGGTTCAGTTGCCACAATGGGTCTTGCGATGGTAGGAATTGCCTCTACGACTAGTATTCCAGTACCATTGGTAGTGGGTGCTGTTGTTTCTGGTGCATGGTTAGGGGATAAGATGTCTCCATTATCCGATACGACCAACTTGGCAAGTGGTGTAAGTAAAGTGCCTTTATATGATCATATTCATTCTATGCAGTACACTACGCTTCCAGCAGCTGTAGTTGCCTTAGTATTATTTACAATTGCGGGGCTTTATTATAGTGGTGGAAGTATGGATCTTGCCCAACAAAAATTAATTATGGATACTTTAAGTCAACATTTCACAATTAATATTTTATTGATTTTACCAGCAATTTTAGTTATTTTGATTTCTGTATTTAAACTTCCATCTTTGTTAGGTATGGGACTTGCAGTTGTAGTGTCGGCTATTTTTGCGATGGTGTTTCAAGGTGTAAATTTTGTAGATTTAATGAATTATGCTTTTAATGGTTTTAGTATTGAAACAGGTGTATCCATTGTAGATCCAATGTTAAATCGTGGTGGTGTTCTTTCAATGTCTGAATTATTGGTTACATTTATGGTGGCAAGTGTAATGGGCGCTGTCATTACGTCTTCTGGTATTTTGGATGTTTTAGCTAAAAATGTTTTATTGAAGTTCATAAAGAATCGTACGGTTTTGGTGTTTGTCACTTTGGTATATTGTTACATTGTAAATTTTTTAACAGCTGGTGGACAAACCGTATCTATTATTGTGACGGAACAGACTTTTGAATCTACATATGAAGATATGAATATTTCGCGTAAAGTATTATCAAGAACGCTAGAAGATTCTGGTACTTTATCAGCGCCAATCGTTCCTTGGGGTGTTGCGACAATTTATGTCATGGGTGTGCTTGGATGTAGTACGGCATATATTCCATATGCTTGGTTTATCTTTATTGTTCCTGTTTTCTCAATGATTTGCGCAATCACTGGAATTGGTGTTTGGGATAAGGAAGAAAAGCCTGTTCGAAAATAAATTTTATAAAACTTTACTATCTTTTAAAAATGGTGTATAAATTTAATGTAAATAAAAAAAGGGAGCTTGTAGTACAGGCTGAGAGGAAAGTATGACTTTCGACCTATAACCTGATTTGGATAATGCCAACGTAGGGAAATACTTTGTCTTTTTTAGTGTGAGTATACCTATATTGGTTGCTCACTTTTTTTAGTGGCAAGATGGGAGCACCACTTTTTGTCACGTTAAAAAATCATTTGGAAAAGGAGAATTAAAAATGAACACAAATGAAAGTACAGTAAGTACAGGCGCTACATATACCACTCAGATGGATGCTGCGCGTAAAGGTATTATTACGCCAGAAATGAAAATTGTAGCCCAAAAAGAAAAAATGACAGAGGAAGAACTAAGAGCGTTAGTGGCTTGTGGAAAGGTTGTTATTCCAGCTAATAAAAACCACAAATCATTAGATCCTGAAGGCGTTGGTAGCATGCTACGAACAAAGATCAATGTCAACTTAGGTGTTTCTAGAGATTGTAAAGATTATGATGTAGAAATGAAAAAGGTTATGGCTGCCGTAGACTTAGGTGCTGAATCTATTATGGATCTATCAAGTCATGGAAATACACAACCATTCCGTCAAAAATTAACATCCGAATGTCCAGCTATGATTGGTACAGTTCCTGTATATGATAGTGTGATTCATTATCAAAGAGATTTAAACACATTAACGGCCAAGGATTTTTTGGATGTGATTGAGTTGCATGCCAAAGATGGTGTTGACTTTGTGACTTTGCATTGTGGAATCACAAGAAAAACGATTGATCAATTTAAAAAACATAAACGTAAAATGAATATCGTTTCTCGTGGAGGAAGTTTAGTGTTTGCGTGGATGTCAATGATGGGGGAAGAAAATCCATTCTATGAATTTTATGATGAAATCTTGGATATTTGTGAAAAATATGATGTAACGATTTCTTTAGGAGATGCTTGTCGTCCAGGATGTTTAGCAGATGCGACAGATGTATGTCAAATTGAAGAATTGGTGCGTTTGGGAGAACTAACAAAACGTGCATGGGATCATAATGTCCAAGTGATTGTTGAAGGACCTGGACATGTTCCTTTGAATCAAGTAGCTGCAAATATGCAAGTTCAGCAACAAATCTGTATGGGAGCTCCATTCTATGTGTTAGGCCCATTAGTTACAGATATTGCGCCAGGCTATGATCATATTACGGCCGCTATCGGTGGTGCTGTTGCAGCTATGTCGGGTGCAGCTTTCTTATGTTATGTAACGCCTGCAGAACATTTGGCTTTACCAAATGTAGAAGATACAAAACAAGGTATTATTGCCTCTAAGATTGCAGCTCATGCAGCAGATATTGCCAAAGGTGTTCCTGGCGCTAGAGATATTGATGACAAGATGGCTGATGCAAGAAAGAATCTAGATTGGGATGCTCAATTTGAGTGTGCGCTAGATCCAGAAACTGCAAAAGCAATTCGTCAATCTCGTATGCCAGAAGAAGATCACAGTGATACTTGTAGTATGTGTGGAAAATTCTGTGCTGTAAGAAGTATGAATAAGGCTTTGTCTGGAGAAAATATTGATATTTTGTAATGTTTGTACATTTTAGTAAGGGTTTGTAATAATTAACTGAATTTAGTCAAGAGTGGATAGAATATGATATATTAAATATGTAGCTTTATTGTTAGATTCATCTATAACAAACGTTAATGAATGACGTATGTTAATTATGATTCAATAGACAACGAGTTAGAAAGGGTAATTTATGAGTGAGTTTGTATTAGATTTTTTTGAGGGGAAGAATCTTGCGACGATCGAAAAAAGAAACATTCATATTTAATGATAGATGGTCATGATCAGGCAGATATTTATATATTAAAAGATGGAATAGTAAAAACGAGTATTATATTAAGTGATGGTCGTGAATTTAACATTATGTATTTAAAAGGTTTCGATGTGCTTTCACTTTTAAAAGATGAAATAAAAAAGGTTACTTCAGCATCTTTTCATATTCGTATTGAAAGTGATACGGCTGTATTCTATCGTGTGAATCGAAAATTGTTTTCAAAATTTTTAAGTGAAAACAAAGAATTAAGAGATTATATGGATGCATATTATCGTAAAAAGTTGTCGGAAGCCATTTATCGCCAACAATTAATGACTATGAATGGTAAAAATGGTGCCGTATGTGCTTTTATTTATTATCTGGTTGGATTATTCGGAAGAGAAGTTAAGAAGGGGATCTTTATTGATCTTCAAGTCACAAATGATGATATTGCAGGTTTTTGCGGTGTATCTACAAGAAATAGTGTAAATCGTATCTTACGTGGATTAAGACAACAAGGTGTCATAACAATGGTATATCATAAAATCCTAGTTCTAGATGTGGATTATTTAAAGCGCTATGTATAGTAAAAGGAGCTGATTTAGCTCCTTTTGTTGTTTAATAATGTCATGTACATCAATAATTGTTTTCTTGATTTTACACCAAGCTTACTATAAATATTACGATTGTGATACTTTAATGTATTGTCCGTAATATTTAATGTTTCTAGAATATCCTTACTTGAATATCCCTTCACATAGAGATTTAAAATCTCTTTTTCTTTACGTGTTAAAGTCGCAAGACATTCTAAGAAACGTTTATATTCATCCTCATCAATATCATCGATACGTTTTGTCGTTAACCGCTCCACTTCTTTTTTAGCTCTGTCATATTCCTTTTGAATGGCTTCATGTTCATTTTCAATCTGTTCAAGCTTCTTGCGATTTTCCTGCATTTCTAGCTCAAGCGTCAACATTTTATTCTCAACTTCATAGTCTTTTGAAGATAAGAAATCCAAAAGATCATCAATTTCTTGTACATCATAGCGCATACTGTTTTTATTGTCTTTACGCAGCTGTTCTAATCCTTTTAGAATTGGGGACAGGTATCTTTGACTGAAGAAGGAGCATCCTAAAAATACAAATAATAATAGGACAATGGTAAAGAAGAATAATTCAATATTACTTTTTGCGATGGCTCGATTGTAGTCAGAATCCAAAATCATAACATATGTCGAATAGGTTTGATTCTTAGAAATTTTGACAGTATTCTTAACTCCAATATAATTACGATTTTTACTTATGATTCTCAATAAGTTGTTGCCAATAGGCTTAATGGAAAGATCTCCATTTGGCATATAATAGAATCCGTTTTGGCTTCCCGTACTAAAGCCTTCATTTGTGATGATTGAATCGGAGTCTGGCACTAAAAGACACGTTAAATGGTTGAGAGTTGAGGGCTGGGGATGCGCAAATTTAAACCAGCTTTGTGAAATTTCAAAACCACAAAGACCATAGAAGGTACCATCCTTTCCAACTAAAGGAACACGTAATAGGGCGATTCTTTCACCTGTGTATGGCAATTGAATAATATTTGATAGGGAATAATCAAAGTTCCCTTTTTTTAATTCTTCATAATCGGGTACAAGTGTAATATCAAATTCCTGTCTCCATTTACGATGTGGCATGATGCCATGTTTTTTTCCTATATTTGCGATGCCACGATACAAAATTAAGTCTTCCTTTGAATAGGACATTGTCGTTTTTTGAAGATACACACCACTTCGTTGTGTCTGCGCATTATCCAAAGTGGAATTGATTGTCGTATCTAGTTGTACATAAGCTCCTGAACAATTAGATCGTTCAAGATATTGTCCTAAAGGCTGAATCATATCGTTTTCTAATGCATAAAGAGCATTTGGATTATCTTGTAGCTGACTAAATGTCAAACCTTGTTTTTCAAGGTTTGTTTCTAAAGTATTTTGCATAGTTTCGCCTAGAGCGATATTCATAGAGGCAAGATCATCCCAATAGGATTCCATATTCTTTGTGAAGTATTCACTTTGAATGGATAGTTTTTTATGAAAGTCTTGCTCTGTTGTTCCAAGTCGACCAAATAGGAAGAGTCCCATTAATAAAGTAATACTGATGGTAGTCACTAGAAAGAACATATATACGAAAAGCTTTCGTTTCATGGATCTTTCTTTTGATTTAAAACTTAATTGCATAGGCTAACCTCAAGAAAGACTTTTTAATATGTCCATTGCCTCTTGTACAAGTACATCGATGTCTTCTCCAGCTTCATATCTTGCTTGCCATTCTTGTTGGTGGCTTCTTACTTGATCATAAAATGCATAGGCCTTTCTAGAAATCGCATTTGGAACCTCTCTAGAAATAACGGTATAGTCGGATTTCATTTCGGTGAGTGTATTGTATAAAGATTGTGTTTCTTCATCTTCAAACTTTTCATTTTTTAAGTTTTTAAATGCTTTTTTTGTGACTGGCATGTAACCTGCTTGGATCACAAAGTCCATGTTTCGTTTTGGTTCCACAAGCCAATGTGCAAAGACACTAGCGGCTTCTTGTTTTTGTTCTGTAGTCTTATAGGCACATAATCCAACACCAGCTTGTGTCATGAGGGCGTGGTCTTTATCGGCCTTTGGATAAGGCAGGACAATCGCATTTAATGGTTCCGTTGTATTATCTGGATATGTAACGATGTCATTTAAATAGAGATAGGCAGCACTGCTGGATACACCAATAAGTGTTTCTCCGGTTGTAAGTTCTGTGCTTGAATAGAAATCTGAAGCAGAAATATGGCCTTTGATCAATGGTTCTAGAAAGGTTCTAAAGGCTTCTTGAAATTCTTTATCGTCCGTATTATACCAGCCATTCTCATTATACATATGTTTAGAGCCTAATGCGATTGCATAAGATTCAATGGAATTTAATAGATAATCAAAGCATAATAACGGCTTTCCATTTGACCATTCATAATATTTTTCGGCTACATCAAACGTTTGATTCCAAGTGTCAAAATCATTTAATGAAACAGCGGTATCGTTAGAAAACTTTTCAAATTGTGTACCATTCATAAATAAAACGATTGTTGATTTTGATAATGGAAGATCCACAAGCTTATCCTCTAGCATTCCAGCATCTAAAAACTCATCAACAAAATTTGAAATTTCCTTCTCTGTAAATACGTCATTCCATACAACACTCTTATCTAAGCCTACCTGTTTGGCATTATGAATATGTCCTGTATAAAGATCTGGCATTGGATCTGCACCTGGTTCTTTAGATAAACTTTCTTCAAGCTCAGAACCAATTTTACTTGCATTGGTTATTTTTGTGACATTAATTATAATGCCCTTGTCCTTGCCTTCTGTTTCATTGAATTCAGCAATCAATTGATTCATTGGAGAATTGGCTTGTTCTCCATAAACATGCCACATTGTCAGGGTCACGGGGTTATCTTTATCGAGTAAAGATTTTGATGAACACCCATATAGATTGCATAGGCTTAGACCAAATACTAATAAATATTTTATAACTTTTTTCATGATTTTCCCCTTTATTTACAGCAGTTCCCACCCTTTTTAAGTTTTGGGGTGGGGTAAATTTTATAATACTTTCTATAATGAAAATGTAAGTTGATTACATAAGTTTTGAAAGTGCTTTCTAAATACAATATAGCACAAGTAAACAAGTCAATCAAATGAAGAAAGGAGGGAAATGAAATGGGGTTGTTTTCTAAAAAGGAATGTGATGTGTGTAAAAAGAAGATGGCATTGATGGAAGGTTATAAATGTGCGGATGGTACGATCTGTAATGATTGTAAGAAAAAAATGTTACCATTATTTACAGACTACAAAAACACAACAATAACACAGATCAAAGGTCAGCTAACATATCGTGAAGAAAACGCACAAAGAGTCAGAGTGTTTGTGGCAGCTGAAACGTTTGGTGAGTATCCAAAGGTAATGGTTGATCGAAAGCACAACTGGTTTGTCGTGACAAAGGCAACAAAGCTTAGTGATGAAAATCCAGATGTGTTTGACTTAAGTGACATTCAAAATGTTTTGGTAGAAATTGAAGAGAATAAGCGAGAACTTCATTTCACAAATAAGAAAGGGAAGACATGTTCCTATAAACCAGCAAGATACGAATTTACGTACCAATTCAAGGTAAATATTCAAATGAATCATCCATTCATCAAAATGATTTCTTTGAAGATTACCAAAGAGGATGTCAAGATCATTTCAGAAATGCAGGATAAAGAAGTAATGGTACAGTCAAACGAAAAGTATCAGGAATCTTTACAGGTGGCAAACGCATTAAAGGATGCGCTTGAATCATAATAATGCACAGAAAAGGAGGAATCATATATGGCGAATACATGTGCAATTTGTGGTGCAACAATTAATGTTTTACAATCACAGAAATTAATGGATGGAAATTATATTTGTACAAAGGGTTGTCGTGCAAAAGGATTAAAATATTATGATTATGTTCATTCAGATTTAGATAATGTTAAGGATCATATTCATCAAACTGAGGTGGGTACAAAGATTTGGCAAGATTTAATGGAACCTTTGAAAAAAACACGTGATAAAAATCAAAAGATGCAGTCTTTCCACCCTATTTATATTGCACCAAGTCTAGGTTTGATTGCGGTTATTGAAGCTCGTGGAGGTTTGTTTAATACAAAAACATATGCGTGTGTATATCGTCTAGAAAATCTTCAGATTTATAAAACCGAAAATATGCCAGCTAGAACGAGTGGTTCGGATAAAGATAAAAAGTGTGTTCACTTAGGCTTTGTACATACAAAAGGTTTAAATGATGTCTATATTCCATTTGATGATGAAACAAGATGCCATCAATGTGTAGATTATCTAAATAAATTGTTTGGCTTAGATGATTCATTTAGAAGTGGCATTAAAAAGTCTGTAACTCAATTTAAGGCAACAAAGAGTATGTGGGATTTAGCGAAAGCCAAAAAGAATGGTGAAAACTTAGAGGAAAAGGCAAAAGAAACTGTGGATGCGTTTGGGGCAACGATCATTGGAGATCGTACGCAATTTAAAGATGCAGCCGATCAAGCTCTAGCTGGATATGACTTGGATTAAGCTTTGTTCGGTCTTGTTTCTTAGTTTGAATCTAATGTTTACAGGTTGTAAATCACAACCTAATGAAGAGGTATATATTTCAGATTTCTACAATATTCATGAAGAATATAAGGATGCATGGGGAAATGTTGGTAAGTATGACATTTCCTTACCTTATATTCATTGTGATTCAAAGAGCGCAAAGAAATTGAATCAGACAATCAAAAATGAATACAAGGATTTGATAGATTCTTTAGATGAGGCAAAAGAAGAAGGGTATACGTTGCCGTACACAAAGGTTAGTTATGATGTGTATACACATTCAAATCTATTGAGTTTAGTTATTAAGGAAGAAGTAGAGACGGAATATCCTAGGTATAGGGTGTATCATTTTGATTCTAAAACGAAGAAGCGTGTTTCGAATAAAAAGTTGTATAAGAAATATAAAATCAGTCAAAAAGATATGAAGGTATGGGCTGCACAGGCTTTTGATCAGGAATATGCCAATGAATATTATGACAATGTAAAGGAGTTAAGAGCTCAAACAATTGGTTTGTTGCCTTCAAATCTAGATGTGTTTTACCACAAAGGAAAATTGAATGTATTGATTCCTATCGCCACAAATTTTGGTTCTGGAACAAAGATGGTTTTGTATAGGCCAAGTCGCAAGAAGTCTTATAAGATAGAAGATTCTTCCACGTTTGATCAGATGACTATGACATTAAAGAATAATAAGCTATCGCTTTACTATAGTGGAACGGATAAAACGTATAAGGTGCATGGTTGTTTTAATGAGTATAAACAAGTTCATGTGTATGAAATAGGTCCGGGTGTCACTTATGGTTTTGCACTAACGACAAATGGTTTGGTGGAAGTGATTGCGATTGAGGATGGTTTACCGATTGAGCGTGTTTGTAGTCAAGGACCATTATATGGGTTAGATAAAGTAAAAAGCCTTCGTAGTGGGCAGGCACTGACAGAAAATGATCAGTTGATTGATTTATTTGATGCATTGAGAAATCAGCCGTTTAAAAATCTTGAGGGTACGTATACAAATGAGAGTGTAACACTTCAAATCGATGAGAATGGTTTGTATGCAATGCAGGATCAAGAAAATTCACATTCTGGCCTATTGTTTAGTGTAGGTATGGAAGAAGATGGATTTGTGTATGGATATGATGACTATAATCAACAAGTCTTATCGTATTGTAAAGTAATGCCGTTATATGAAAAATTAGAGATCAAAAATTTGTTTGATCATGACAAATTAGAATTGGAGTATAAATATGAATAAAAAAGTATTAGTAAGTGCATTCGCATTAAGTATGGTATTTGGATTGACAGGATGTTCAAGTGAAAAGCCAGAAGAAAAAAAGGAAGATACAAAGGTTGTTGAAAAGAAAGAAGAGAAGAAGGAAGAAAAGAAAGAAGAAAGTACGGATGCTGTATTAGTAAGAGAAATTTCGAGTAAGACATATACAGTCACAATTCCACAGCTTACTTCATTCTATACACCAAGTAGAGATGGTTTAGAAGTTAAAACAGAAGTAAATGAGCAACAAATCTCATATACGCTTGAAGATGAATTTGGTGATTTTAAAATGGCTATTTATGTAAATCCAATCAGTGCTGAGAGTGCAGAAGCCTATGCGAATCGTATTAATGAAGGATTTAAGGATGATGAATCGAAACAATATAAGCCTAGCACGGTGGGTGATTTCAGTGGCTTTAGAAAAGTGACTACAAGTGAAAATCCTAGCTTCAAATGCAAAGATAACTTGTTGTTGGATTTTGAAAGTGTGGATGGTTCTGCTGTAGTGATGTCTGTGACTGTAGAACAATTCAATGATACGGATACAGCGGATATGGAAGTAGCGATGAAAGCTATTTTAGACAATATGAAAGTTGAGGTTAAGTAGTCATGAACACAAACTTTGTGAAGAGTTTATTAGTAATCGGAATGGGCTTGAGTTTAGCTGCTTGTTCATCGAATGATCCAGAGCCTAAAAAGGAAGATACAAAGGTTGTCGAAGCTAAAAAGGAAGAAAAGAAAGAGGAAAAGAAGGAAGAGAAAACAACGGATTTTGTGGTGAGCAAAAACTACAATAAGAAGTATGAGATCATCATCACAATGCCTCAAGATTTCACAACGATTTATACGCCAGCAAATGGTGTAGAGGTTACAGGAGAGATTGTCAATGATTCCTTTATTCGCTATAGCTTTGAAAATAAAGAAGCCGATACGAAAAAGATTGCGGCTATTGAAGCAAATGCAGATGCAACAGCGGATGAAGTGGCTGAAACCTTCAATAAAGGTGAGGAAGATGAGAGTAAGCTTTATAAGGCTTATCAGGTTGGAAATTATACAGGTGTAAATAAGATTTCGGATTATTCTTATGATGATTATGTAACGTACAATATGTATTTCAATTTGGATCGAGATGGTTTTAAAGGAACAATTAAGGTTGTTGTTGAAAAGCTAAAAGCGGAAGCGGATGATTCGGATACAGAAGCTATTATTACTGCAATTTTGGATAACGTAAAAGTTGAAAAGAAGAAATGTGAGTAAGCCTATGAATCATAAGCTAGCTAAGATCTTGCTTGCGCTAGGTATAGGCTTAAGCCTAGTTTCTTGTGCAAAAAAGCCAGAAGAACCAAGGTCTTCACAAGTGAAAAAAGAAGAGAAGGTAAAGATTGGCGAAATGACTGGAGTCGCACAAATGAATGGCTATTTCATTAAAATGACGATGCCGGATTTATTGTCGGTTTATACACCAAAACAAGAGGGCTTAGATATATCGGGTAAGCTAGAGGGTGGTCGTATCCTTAAATATGATTTACATTCGGATGATCGTACGTATATCACGCGAATTTCAATTGATTGCGATTATCGTAAGGCGGCCAAGGAAACGGCGGATGTCTTGAATGCGGGTTTTGAAGATGAGGCAGATCAATATAAGGCATTTACGATTGGTAAGTATTCGGGTTATAAGAAAACAACGGTATATGATTCGTCTGATAAAACCTATTCTAAGATGTTGATCGATTATCCGGTTGGTGAAGATAATGTTGTCTTACAAATTTATGTAGAACAAGAAGGAGTCAATGATTTGGATGAGGTAACAAGAGCGATTTTGGATAATATCGTTGTTGAAATTTGTATGGAAGAGTAGGTGATAAGAGTGAAAAGGAATAAGTTATTAACTATCTTCTTGGCTTTGGGTATGGGACTTAGTTTAGTGGCTTGTTCATCAAATGAGCCAGAAGAAAAGGTAGAAGAAAAGAAAATAGAAGAGACTAAGGCGGCTGAAGAAAAAGAAGAAAAGGTAAAAGAAGAGAAGAAGAAAGAAGAAAAGGCTAAGGCAGCTGAGGAAGAAAAAGAAAAGGATAGTATGATTATTAGTTATGCGAACAAAAAGGTAAGAGTTACTTTACCTAAAGATTTGACTTCTTTCCATACGCCTACTAGAGAAATTTCTAGATATAGCTATATGGAAGAATCGAATGTTCTTGGTTATTCATTGTATGCGAAAGATCGTACGTTCACCATTCATTTCTCAATTGGAACGGATGGCTGGGATTCAGCAGAGGCTGCCAGTATTTCTCACAACAAGGTTTGTAAGGATGAATCAAAAATGTATGAGCCATGTACTGTAGGTGAATATTCTGGATATAAGTATGTGGTGTCAAGTGATAAATCGATTGAATATCATTATGTGCTTGATTATCTAGTGGATGGTCAAGATGTCGTACTAACCATTCGTGAAGAATTACGTGATGATGACGATACTTCCTTGTTAGAGCCATTGTTGCTGGATGTGGTACATAATTTAAAGATTGAATTAATAGGAGAATAATATGGATGGGAATAAGTTATTAACCGGCTTCTTAGTTTTGGGTATGGGACTGAGTTTAGTGGCTTGTTCAAATGAAAAGCCGGAGACAAAAAAAGAAGAGGCTAAGGTAGCAGAAAAGAAAAAAGAAGAGAAACAAATTGTTACGCAGGATCGAACAGCTAAATTGAGTATTGTTGAAGATTTATCTCCTTATTTTACTTCATCTAGAGAGGGTGTAGGTAAAATGGAGGGTATGTTAAAGGATAATGGTTCGATTGTCTATAAGTGTTTAAATGAAGAGAATAAGTATGAGTTGAATGCTGAAATTAAATTATTATCGTCTAGCTCTGCTGAAAAGAGTGCGGATCTACAGAATTCAATGTATGGTGAAAATGACGAGGATAAAAAGTATAAGCCTTGTACGTTTGAGGGCTTTGATGCGTATAGTCAAACCATCAATCTGGGTACAGTTGAAAATACTAGACTTCACTATTATGTAGATTGTCCAGTCGAGGATATCAATAAGGTCGTTTCTATTGAGGTTAACCAGAAGAATGATAAAGAAAAGGATACTTCTGATTTAGAACCTTTTGCGAAGGCTATCATTAAGAATATGAAGCTAGAAAAGGTGAAGGAAGAAAAGAAAGAGGAAGTAAAGCAGGATGTTAAAGAAGAGAAGGTGGATGAAAACAGCAAGGAAATTGTTGGTGAATCGTCTCGTGCAAAATTAACTTTACCAAGGGATTTGACTTCGTTCTATACGCCAAATGAAAAGTATGACACGATCAAGGGCAATCAAGATAAGGGAAACATTGGCTATACATTGAGTCGAAAAGATCCAGATCGTTCAATCTACGTTAACATATGTACAGATTCAAGTGATACGCTTGAAGAGGCCATCGTCTTCCATAATGAACATTTAAGTAAAGGAGAAGAGCCATTCACAGAGTATACATTGGGTGAATATTCGGGTTATCGTGCTACAAGGTATACGAATTATTGGAATAGTGCCAATGATACAACGTATACGTATAAGTTAAGTTATCCAGTAGGCGATAAAAATGTAATATTGTCATGTTCTGTAACACTTCGTGATAATTCGGATGACACGACAGGATTAGAAGATATATTATTGGCGGCTTTGCAGCAATTGAAGGTAGAAGTTAAATAATAATAGGAGAACATAATATGAAAAATAATAAGTTATTAACAAGTCTGTTTGTGCTTGGTATGGGCTTGAGTCTAGTTGCGTGTGGTGCAAGTGATGGTGGTACGAGTACAAAGACGGTTGGTACAAAAACGGTAGAGAAGAAAGAGGAGCAGAAGTTTGCGGATCGAAAAGAGTATGAAACGGAGGGTCTAGCTTGTAATTTTAAATTGCCAAACTTGGATTCTTTCTATTTGGTGAAGGGTTTAGAAAAGCCTGTTTATAATACGGAATTATCGCTTGGAAACACAAAATATGAAGTTTATGATGATTATCTTCCGGTTCTTTTAGTATATGTAGGAGATGATGCATTCGCAGAATGGAGTGATGGATATACTATTGAGGAACTTGCGACAAAAGATTTGAATGGGGAAGCTGAATATACAGAGACACAAGTCGGTGGTTATAGAGCTTTAGTTGCAGATTTATCGGATGAGGATAGTTTAAAGAAAGAATACTATATTGAACATCCAGATCTTCCAAATGGAATTGTTTGTATTGAAATCAATGAATATGATGATAAGGATATTTCAGATGAATTGGCAGAAGCGATTATTAAAGAGTTCAAAGTTGTTGAACTTTTAGATGTTGAATAATTCTACTTTATGTCGAATCCGAATGATGGATATGCCAAAAGAAAAGAGATGAGTGTACAAGGATTGGCTTGTACATTCACTCTTTCGAATATGGATGCTTATTTTCTTGTAGAGGATGAGAAGGTTTCGTATAAAAGTAAAGTTGTTGCGTCTGGTATGATGTATCGCATTTTTGGTCAGAATACGGATATTTTAGTGTTTGTGGATACTATTCCTTATATTCGAAACAATGCGATGTCTTATGATGAAGTGGTTCATGTTGAGTTTGAAAATCTAGATTATAAAGATTTAGAGATACTTGCTTATAAGACATGTATATATGAGGAAGAGGATGGTAATTATATAAAACGTACATATCTTGTGGACTATCCAGATATATCAAGTGGTGTATTGAGAATCGAAATTCTGAGTAAATCGAATGAATTTGATTCTTTAGTAAGAGCGATTGTAAAAGAAATACAAGTAAAAACAATAGAAGAATGGTAGGTAAATAATATGGGATTAATTAAAGCAGGTGCTGGAGCTGTTGGTTCTGTTTTTGGCGATCAATGGAAGGAGTACTTTTATTGTGATGCATTAGAGCAGGATGTATTGGTTCGTAAGGGTTCTAAAAGGACGGGTAAAAAGTCGAGTAATAAAGGAAGTGACAATATCATTTCAAATGGTAGTGTGATTGCGGTTGCGGATGGTCAATGTATGTTGATTGTGGATCAGGGTCGTGTTGTTGAGCTTTGTGCAACACCAGGAGAATTTGTGTATGATTCTTCAAGTGAACCTTCTATCTTTGCGGGAAGCTTAGGTCAAAGTATTAAGGATTCTTTCTCAACAATGGCTAAGCGTTTCACTTTTGGTGGAGATACGGCTAAGGATCAAAGAGTGTATTATGTGAACACAAAATAAATGGGCGAGGTTCTTTATGGAACGGCGACTCCAATTCCATTTAGAGTGGTTGTGAATGAAGAATTGGGCTTCAAGTTGTCTGTAAAATTACGTTGTAACGGTAACTTTACATATCGTGTGGCCGATCCAATCTTATTCTATACGAATGTTTGTGGAAATGTGGCAGAGGATTTTGAGTCTGAAACCATTGAGGGCAAACTTAAGGGTGAATTGATGACGGCTTTGCAGCCTGCCTTGGCAAAATTGAGTGCGGATCGTGTGATGTATTATGAGATTCCAGCTCACACAATGGATGTTGCGGCAGCTTTAAATGATGAGTTGAGTGATATTTGGCGTGCTAAGCGTGGCTTGGAAGTTGTATCTTTCAATATTAACTCTTTGAGTATTCCTGAGGATCAAGAAAAGAAGATTACAGAGTGGGAAGAAAATGCGATGACGATGAATCAAACGGTTGCGGCAAGTCGTTTGGTTGGTGCCCAAGCTACAGCTATGAAGGATGCTGCAAATAATGCGTCTGGTGCAATGACTGGATTTATGGGTATGGGTATGGCCATGAATCAGGGTGGTATTAATGCGCAAAACTTATATGCGGCGGGTACTGCTGCTCAACCAGCTCCTGATCCAACTCCAACACCGACTCCTGCACCTACGCCTGAGGCAAAGGCAGATGGCTGGACTTGTCCAACTTGTGGACATCTAGCAAGTGGTAAATTCTGTCCGGAGTGTGGAACGCCTAAGCCTAGTGATGAGGGATGGGCTTGTCCGACTTGTGGTACTGTAAATAAGGGTAAATTCTGTACGGAGTGTGGTGCAAAAAAACCGGCAAACGAACCATTGTATCGTTGTGATAAGTGTGGTTGGCAACCTGAGGATCCGCATCATCCACCTAAATTCTGTCCGGAGTGTGGTGACCCATTTGATGATAATGACATAGAATAGAGGGGATTAATTATGAGTGCTTTACAAGAGTTTAAATGCCCTTGTTGTAACGGTGCCATTTCGTTTGATACAAAACTTCAGAAGATGAAGTGTCCTTATTGTGATACAGAATTTTCTCTGGAAACACTTCAGCAATATGATTCTGTAAAGATTGAGGAAGAAGATCAATTTGAGTGGGATGTGAAGCCAGGTCAAGAGTGGGCAGAAAATGAAACTGATGGATTATTGACATATGTTTGTAATTCGTGTGGTGGTGAAATTGTTGCGGATGAAAATATGGCGGCTGCATCTTGTCCGTTTTGTGGAAGTCCGATTGTCGTAAAGGAAAAATTGGGCGGTGTCTTAAAGCCAGATTTAGTGATTCCGTTTAAATTGGATAAAAAGGCGGCTAAGGAAGGTTTGAAACAGCACTATAAGGGTAAGACTTTATTGCCTAAAGAATTCAAATCCGAAAATCATATTGAAGAAATCAAAGGTGTATATGTGCCTTTCTGGTTGTTTGATGCAGATGCCGATGGTGAGGTTCGTTATAATGCGACAAAGGTTCGTATGTGGTCGGACTCAGAATATGATTATACGGAAACCAAATACTATCGTTTATATCGTAAGGGGCATGTAAGATTTGAAAACATTCCTGTGGATGGTTCGAGCAAGATGCCAGATGATATGATGGAGTCTATTGAGCCTTATGACTTAAAAGATGCGGTGGATTTTCAGACGGCTTATTTAGCAGGGTTTTTAGCCGATAAATATGATGTGGATGCCGATTCAAGTATTGATCGTGCCAATACCCGTGTAAAGAAGTCTACGGAAGATGCGTTTATGACCAATTGCGGTAAGTATGACACGGTTACTTGTGAGGATAGTGCAGTTCAGATTCAGAATGGTACGGCAAAATATGCGTTGTATCCAGTGTGGATTTTAAATACGAAGTGGAAGGGTGAAAGCTACAGTTTTGCGATGAATGGTCAAACGGGTAAATTTGTAGGTAATCTTCCAGAAAATAAGAGCCTAGTTTACTTATACTATGTAGTGGTTACGCTTCTTGGAAGTGTTTTAACTTATATCGTAATATTGATTTTGAGTTGGGGAAAGTAGGAGGTTGTTTATGAAAAAGCTTAGTATTTTATGTTCATCTCTTCTACTTGCACTTATGATGTGCTTCCCGGTTTTTGCGAGTGAAGATCTAAGATATGTAGAGGATAATGCAGACTTATTAACTGTAAGTGAACAGCAGGAATTAAATGATACTTTAACTGAAATCAGTGAAAGACAAGGTGTAGATGTTGGTGTTATCACTGCGAATGATATGGGTGATAAATCGATAGAAGACTACGCAAAGTCAAAGTATAAAGAGCGTGGTTATGGTGATGATGGTGTCTTGTTAGTAGTCAACATGGAAGTTCGCAAGTGGTGGATGTCTACTTATGGAAAAGGTACTACAGCTATTTCGTCAGAAGACATTAGTACTATTGGTAGTGAGTTTGCGCCTTATTTAAGTAGTAAAGAATATGCGGATGCATTTGAAACATACGCAAGACTTTGCGATGACTATATTACTAGAGCACCTAATCTTTCCGAAGAGTATGCGCAAGCTTTAAGTGGTCTTACTTCATTACAAGATGGACTAAGATTTGTGAATGATGATGCGCGTTTATTAACTGAGGATGAAAGAAAAGAGTTAAATGATACTTTAACCCAAATTGGTAAGCGTCAAGGTTTAGATGTTGCGATATTGACTACAAAAGATACGGGTGGTAAGGCACTTCTTGATTATGCGATGACGATGTATGGAGCGCTCGAGTATGGTCAGGGTAAAAATAAAGATGGAATTCTTTTAGTGGTCAACATGGAAACACGTAAGTTTTGGATGGCTACTCATGGTTATGGTATTACAGCATTTACGGATGCCGGAATTAGTTATATTAGTGAAAAGCTAGGCCCTTCTTTTAAAAAAGAGAAGTACATGAAGGCTTTTACAACGTTTGGTAGTCTTTGCGAAAAGTTTGTAGAAAAAGCACATAATGGTAAGCCTTATGATGTTGGAAATATGCCGTTTAAATGGCTTCCATGGTACTGTGTTCCAATAAGTCTTTTAGTAGGTTTTGTCTGTGCAGTCTTTGTGGTTAGTAAAAAGCGTGAACAACTTCATTCTGTTAGTTTTGAAGACAAGGCACATAACTATATGAAGAAAAATACGTTGAAGATGAAAGAGTCTCATGACTACTTCTTGTATCACACGATAACTCGTAATCGAATCAAATCTGACGACGATGATAGTTCGAGTGGTGGAAGTAGCACATATACTAGTAGTAGTGGCGACACGTATGGTGGTGGTGGCGGTAGCTTCTAATGCCGCAAAATGCAAGATCAAACCCCTGCATTTTCCACTTTCAAGAGAAATTAATGTGAAGGCCAGTAATTGGCCTTCTTTATCGTTATTGTGGCAAATTTAGGGGATTATTTGAGATGAATGAGTGGGCTTGTTAAGATAAAGAAAACAGGGGGATAGTGTTATGGGCAAAAAGATATTATCTATGTTAGGCCTTGGAATAGTGTGAATTGGTATTGTGTTTGGGGGCAATCTTGTATTGATTCTTGTTGGAGCTATTTTTCTTGGGTTAGGTCAAGTGTCAAAGGAAAACGGTAATAATTCAAAGAATAAACAAGTATTTCATGAGTTCTTTGATGATGTAGAGGTAGATCCTGTTTCCCATTTGTTGGATGTATCAGATACGAATATTCCTTTGCCTAAACATGATTATTGTAGTGGCAGTGGATATGTACAAGGTAAATATAAAGGTCTAGATGTAGAGTTATGTACTATTAAACTTACAGATGTGACAGAAGTTTTGCGTGATGAGACTGGTTTGTGGGAGAAGAATGAGAAACAAATTTATGAAGATCAATGGATGTTATGCAATCTGGATTACAAGTTTAGTACTTGGCTAACTATATATCCTCATAGTTTATTGGATGAACAAACTATTAAAACAGGTAATGATGCTTTTGATAAGAAGTTTAATTTAAGTTGTGGGGATCAAGAAGAGGCTCTTAAAATATTGGATTCGAGTTGTTTAAAGAAAATCATGACTTTGACAAATGGTCCATTTCGTAAATTTGCCCTTAATCTAAATATGGATGGTAAGCTGTATATTGCAACTCATAGTGGACATGGTTTTGAGAATGCGAGTAGGGATGAGTTGAAATTGTTTAGGGATTTGATGGATGTATTTAGAAGAAAATAATTGGCTCTCTTTAATGAGAGTCATTTTTAATGGCAATTATTTTGATTTATATATTTCATTCTTTAGTATTCTATAGATGTCAAAGGAAAGGAAAATGAATGAAAATTTACTATCAGAAAAGAAAAAATGGGTAGCCTCATTATTGGTATTATTCTTAGGAATGATGGGTATTCACAGATTCTATTTAGGTAGAAATGCATCCGGTGCAGTGATGTTAGTTGTGTTTGTTTTAGGTGTTTTGATTCCTATTGTAGGATGCGCATAATTTAAAGATTCGTTGATGATCAATGGCATAGGCAAATTATTTGTTTATGCTTTTTTTATTTTTTTGAACCAAATTAAAAACTTTTACGTCTCCATAGTGAAGGGAAGATAAGAAAGCTTATCTAAGGGTAAAAAACTATGGAACAATTAAGAGAAAAAAATGATGAATCAAAAGTCAGTGGCAGGTGTACAAAAGTATATGCATTAGTTTAATAAGGGGACTCGCAAGGACAAGAATGGTAAGGGAACAGGGAATCATAAAAATGATATTGTGTTCAAGGAAGTGGAGAACAGCTTTGGAAATATTGATCGTTGTTTAAAGGTATTGTCTCGTTATGTATATAGGCAGATTGAAAATGAAAAAGTCATGAGCGTATATGATGTGTATCATGTAGAGAAAAAGAGAAGTGGAACAAATCTTAAACACTGCCAGCTATATGGGAATGCGGTATATGAATATCATGAAAGAACCAAGAAAAAGAATTGTCGTTATCCAGTTTATGAAATCATGCAGAAGGATATTCATGATCTAACAATATTAGATGTAACTACATGTACATATAGAGAGGCCGGTATTGAAGAGATCAAGGATTTTTGTAGAAGCTTAAGAAATACGTTTGAAACCTATTGTTTAAATCGTTTTATGGGCAAGGACAGAGTTGTATATGTGGATTGGAATACAAATGTGGAAATGCTAGAAGATTACAGCTATCGAAATACGGATTATGGATTTTATTTTGAAGTGTGTGGTTAGATATGTGATTTACTTTATTACGTATCTTGGATATGCTTGTATGCCATAAGAAAAGGAGGCAGGAAATTTTTAAATTTCCTGCCCTTAAATTATTGTGCCTGTAACATGTCGGCTAAGGATGTATCTTGTACAAATGTATTTGAATTGTACATAAACAATACGTCAGTAATTAAATCATTTTGAATCAATCGAGTGTAATCATCGAAATAATATCGTGGATCTACAACCGTAATTGATTCATATTCTGGAATCAAGAATGGAATTAAACTATTCGCATATGAGTCTTTAATCAACAATAAATGTTTCTTTGAATCATTATCGATATTGATATGGAACAAAGATTTATTGCCACCCATAAAGACGGCATAATTATCTTTTGTTTCTAAAGCTTCAGAATGATAAATCGTTCTCGATTTCTTGTTTGTGGATTCATCCGTAACTACATAATCCGTTTCTGTTTTAGGAACGTAGATATCAATTTCATCTTTGATTTTTAGACTACCCGTTTTATTTGCCAAAGTACCCTCAAAAGAATTGGATACAGGGTAGATTGTATAATCCGATTTTTTTGTTTTATCTAATTTAAATGAAGATGCTAATGTTTGATATGAATAATAAGATGCCAATGATGTCCAGTGATGATCACTCTTATAGTATAAATATTCATCTTTATGTTTTTCTAAAGTAGAGCGCACATCAATTTTTTTGATCGAATCATCAATACGATTATAGATATCATCCATTTGTTTATTTTGATTCAAGGCATCAGCTGACTTAGGAAGACTGTCACGTTCAATACTGACGGCATTTGGTGCTAACATAAAACCTACATTTAAATCTGGATAGTTTTGTTTCAAAGTATTGATCGCATTTAAATTGCAATCCAATTGTTCTTTGTTGACTTCAGCTGTCTTTTCGATTAAACCACGCTTTGTCAAATACACACCTTGAATTTCTTTCACACCGGTAAATTTTTGAATTAAGTATTTAATGTGAATATTTTGATCTCTAAAAACAAATTGATCAGAAAACCAAGTGTTTAGATCCTTACCATATTGTCCTGACAATACATGTTCTACATTCCAAGCTGGAAATGTTTGTAGAGGTCGGTTTTCAGTTTCTGATTGTTTTTGGTCAGGAATGACAATATTAAGAATCATGATGACGACAACGGCAATACTGATAACTTTTGTAAGACTAGAAGCCATAATGGCTGAATATTTCTGCTTCATAACTTTTCACCTGGCTTTCTAGAACGCAAAGTATAGGAAGGAATGGTATGTTCCACCTACGATAAATGCGATACAAATAATCAACATGATGATATAAAAAGCCCATGTTGTATATACAGTTTTCATTTTGTATTGATTGTAGAAGAAGATTTGTAGATTGTCATATACTTTAGTACTGAAAATAATGGCTAGTATAAATAGAATCAAGTATGATTTAAACATAAAGGCCGCTTGATTATCAACAAATGCACTAGCACCGATGCCAAACATTTTTCCAATAACAGAAAAAGCGCTGCCTAGACTTGGACTCATAAAGAATACCCAACCAATCAACACGACAAATAGTGTATAAATATGTGAGATGAAAGTTGGAAGTTTTTCTAACTTTTCTTTTAAGAAGAACTTTTCTAACAATAAGAAGCATCCATAATAGATACCCCAGACAATAAATGTCCAGTTTGCACCATGCCAAAGTCCTGTACTAAACCATACAATGAAAATATTACGAATATATGTGTTTTGATCAACACGATTTCCTCCTAGAGGAATATATAAATAATCTCTAAACCATCTTGATAAAGAAATGTGCCATTTTCTCCAGAAGTCCTGTACAGATATGGCTGTATATGGATGTTCGAAGTTTGGCGCAAAATCAAATCCAAAGAATCTCGATAATCCAATGGCCATATCGGAATAGCCAGAAAAATCAAAATAGATTTGCAACATATAACAAATTGCCAAAAGCCAAACGCCCATGACAGATTGATTGTTTTGTAAAACAGAGTAAACATAAGACAATTGATCCGCAAATAAGACTTTTTTGATCAAACCCTTACTGAATAAAACAACACCACTCGCAAATTGCGCTTTTGATACAGTTCTATCATTTAATTGTGCTTCCATATCATGATAAGAGACGATGGGTCCCATACTGATTTTTCCAAAGAAGCTTACATATAATGAATAGGAAATCAAGTTTCTTTGTGGTTCACTCTTATTGTTATATACATCAAATAAGTAAGATAGTTCACTAAAGGTAAAGAATGAAAGTCCGACTGGAAGTGCAATTTGAATACTTGATTGAATATGAAGGATATTCATCACAAAACCAGTATATTTATAGACACCTAATAATAGTAAATCAACAACAATGGCGACAATCAAAATGATTTTGCGTGCTTTTTCATCTTCCTGTTCATTTAATTCAAGCGCTGTAAAGTAGTTCCATAAAATAGATAGAATCAAAAGTATGACGTGCACAGGATTGCCCCATGCATAAAACAATAAGCTAAGTACAACTAATAGAATATTTTGAATCTTAATGTTCTTTGCGACTTTATAGAGTAGAACACTGATGGGTAAGAAACAAAATAAAAATAATAAATCCGTAAATACCATATTTTATTCCCCCTCACTCAATGCCTTTAAGAACTGATCATTCATTGTCGCTGCATCTTCTTTTACTGCATAAAGCGCATAATTGCCATGAATATCAATAACGGCATTTTTTAATAACTCTGCCTGATCCGGTGCATAGCCTTCAAAAATTCCTTTTTGTGAGTTGATTCGTTTTTCGATTGTTTCTTTAAATGCATCTTGTTGAGAATGATCCTTAAATTTAACGATAATAAACTCTCTGGCTGACATGGCATCATCTGACTTATAGTAAACACTACCATCGTATTGCGATGGATCTAAGCCTAAAAATCTCTTTATATTTAAGTTATCCAACTGTGTAAATCCATCTAGATTTACTTTTTCAATCGTCTTATTTTGTACCGTTTCCATAGACGCTTTACTATCTTTATCCACTTTGAAATTGGATGCGACAAGAATAATAAGACAAATTAAAACGATTGCTTTACAAATAGTATATATATTCTTTTTCATTTCCCCTTAACCTAAAAATCCCTTTCCGTGCCTTGATTGTAGCATAAAATTGGAGCACTGTTTATGGTAAATTTAAATAAGATGAATTATGAACGATACTGAATTTATTGTGCTATAATCACATCGAAGGGGATAGGAAATGAAGAAGAAAATTATTATTGGAGCAGTTCTTTTTTTAGTTGTGATTTTATTGATAGTTACCTTTACATCAAAGGAACATACGAGCGAAGGGGTTGCTTATATTAAAGAGCAGGAAGCGCTTAAGACAAAAAAACTGTCTAAGAAATTAACAAACAAAAGAATTGAAGAAAAAACAACTTTGATCAAAGAAGGAAAAATCGATGTATTTTCTATGTTTGATGATTATGTATTGTACGGAGATTCACGTGTTTATGGATTTGGTTCCTATGGATTTTTACCTTGGAACAGCGTATTTGCGGCTGCCGGAAATACAATCTTGAATATTACGGACTTTAATGATCAAGTTAAGCAAATCAATCCATCAAATCTATATTTTTCATATGGTGTAAATGATATGGGGTTGGACCTTAAAAAAGAAGGCGGTACCTATGCAGACTTATATGAAGAAAAGGTGAAAGAAGTATTAAAAATAGTTCCAAAAGCTCATGTGTTTATTAATTCCATTATTCCGCCTACGGCTGAAACTTTGGCTGAAAATCCTAGATGGGGCAAGGCAAATGAATATAATACACAGCTTAAGGCAATGTGCGAAAAGAATGGCTGGACATACATTGATGTAACAAGTGTTACAGATGATGGAAATCCAAAATATTATCAGGCAGATGGTGTTCACTTTATTCGTGATATATATCCGATTTGGGCACAGAAAATGATTGATGCCACAATTAATGAGGAAGAACATAGTAAATAGTACAATAAATGGGTCGTGCTCACCACTTTTAGGTGAAAACGGCCCGTTTTTATGTCAAAATTTGCGTTTTTTACAAAAAAAGTATAGTTTAAGATGTTGTATTCATTTTCTTGTACAGCAACGCTTCGTATTTTATGAAGCCTAGGGGGAAGAAAACAAAGTGCATGCCAAACAAAATCAAGCAGACTCAAATGTTTTGATGCGTGAGAATACGACAGAGGAAACGAACAATTTAAAGGAAGAATTTGGAAAACGGATTCAAGATATCGAAAAGGAATCTAATGAGAAACAAGAGCCAAAAAGTGTAGATGAAATGATTTTGGAGCAACCGCAACTTTTAAGGGATGTAAATTTTGTGCAACAAAATTACGATGCTGTTTCAAAAGCAGTGAATGCACAGCCATCTTTAATGCAGTACATTGGAAGTCAAAATGGATTGACACCAAGTGCTGGCGTATTCTATGGTCCAAGCGGGAAGGAAACCTACTATAATTTAGATATCAGTGGAGTTATAATTAAGTGGCGAAAACTCCATAGCTTGCTGTGGGGATGAAAGCCACTTTTTGTATTG
>ERZ1673741.777-NODE-777-length-31162-cov-10.030797_pt1 | contig 31162 bp, 25 predicted proteins | sample MGYA00580209_ERZ1673741 | MGnify/ENA primary metagenome ERZ1673741 (study PRJEB41218, sample SAMN15661754) | gut metagenome | host: Homo sapiens | place: Canada: London | collected 2015-08-20/2019-03-30 | study: EMG produced TPA metagenomics assembly of... | reverse complement strand
ATTGTTTATCAATCAATTACAAAATGGACATTTTTTGAGTGACGAAGTCAGGAAAGAGCTCTAAATCTCGAAAACGGTCTCGTCGCCGCAAACATTGCGTATCTTCAAGCGCAAGGGCTTGTTTTCCGACAAGATGGTGCCGTCCCAATAATCGTTAGTCTTCTTGCCGTTGATGGTAACGGTACCCGTTTTCTCTATTCTTATCTCCATGTCGCTATGCCAAGGGGCGGATTTCTCGGCATGGGCGCAATCCACGGAGAGCCATTCTATGGTCTCCAATCCCTCGTCGCTGAGCTTGATTGGCACGAACCTCGCTTTCTTGCCATCGGTTTTCTTCTTTAGCGTCTGCTGCTCGCCTTTAAGATTAAACTCATCGACCTTTCTTTTCACTCGGTCGCTATGAAACGACTTCATCGTGAGCTTCCACCCCATCGACATTCCCAATGGATCCTTGGCTTCCTCCAAGCTCCATTCAGCCTCGTCTTCCATCACCACCTCGTCGAGCACTTGCTTAAGGTCTCTCAACTCAAACTCGATAAGCGTCTGTTGGTTTTCATCGTGGATGAACTGACGGAGCTCGTCTATATCCTCAACATCTACATAATAGACGATGACACGCTTCACCTCGTCGGGCAAGTCAGGCAGAGCCTTATGGATAAGGTTCATCATCTCGCTCTTGTCGAGCACTCGCTTGCTTCCATCAAGGAGATTAGGCAGATAAACAGGCATCATGCCATACTTGCTGCTCGTGATGCTGCCAGCCCAATACTGGCTGTCCAAGCTTGCAGTAGCATTCAGGCCAGGTATCAAGCAAGACTTTAATTTGTCCATCGTCTGAACAGGGTTGCGGAAGAGGCGCACGCCATCTTTCACTTCCTTTATCTCAAACTCTGCTCCGGCATTAACCAGTCGGTCGCGAGCCGTCTGAAGGCTATTGATATTCACGTCGCCATGAATAAAGCGGCGGTTGAGCTTATGAGCCACGGCTGCGGTTACCCCGCTTCCGCCAAAGAAATCAGCCACGAGCATTCCTTCGTTGGATGAAGCCTTGATAATACGCTCCAAAAGGGCTTCCGGCTTCTGAGTGGCGTAATCAGAGCCCCCTTTCATTCGACCACAATCAATCCAAATATCTTGAATTATTTGCCCATCACGCTCATCCAAGAAACTCACTCTACATCTTGCAGCCCCTCGTTCTGGATTTCTCAAATAGAACTCTCCTCGCTCCACAGCTTTGTCCATTTCTTCTGCAGAAGGATATGGCCAAACTCTTTTAGGAGAAGGGGTTGCACCTCTCCACTCAAATTTTCCAGAAGTTCCATCCCCTTTCCAAGTACAATCATCCAACTTGAAACGCCTTGCAGACAAAGGGTATTTTTTGTTTTTATCAAAACGTTCTACTGTACCATCTTCCAATTTAACCAAAGAGTACTCTTTCAAAGCTGCCTCAGACAAAGGAGCAACAATATCAACATAGTTGTAAGTAAATTCGTCACTTTTACTATACCAAAGTATTGTGTCGTGTATCCTTCCCAATTTATTCTTTGCATCATTATGAGGGTCAGTTCTCTGCCAAATAATTTCATTTATGAACCTTTCTTCGCCAAAGATTTCATCCATAAGAATCTTCACATAATGAACAATATGCCAATCCAGATGCACGTAGATGCTTGCATTCTCGCTCATCACACTTTTGATAGCCATGAGGTTCTCGTACATCCAGTTGAGGTAACGCTCCTTGTCCCAAATATCGCCATACATCTTCTCCTCGAAATTCTTCATATCTTCGTTATCGAGATTCTGCTCGGCATCCTTGATGGCTTTCCGCACAAGCGGATTGCGACGAATGTAGATTTTCTTGGCGTAGTCGGCACCACTGGCAAAGGGAGGGTCAATATAAACCAAATCCACCTCTATGCCCTGCTCCTTGAGATAGGCACAAGTGGAAAGGCACTCACCATGCATGATGAGATTGTGCTGGGGATTGTCACCTTTCTTTTCGAGCGATTCCACCTCGTAGAGAGGCATTCCACGAAGGATATGGGCCTCTATCCGGTCGTTGTCACGATAGCGCAGGATGCGGCGAGTACGCACAAAGTTGTCCAAGAGAGCTTGCCCCTCCAGGGTGTCAGGATAATATGAAATATATTTTGTTGCCATTGTCTTTTTTATTCTAATATGATTTGCACATGATAAGCACTATTCCGCCGTAGAGAAAAACTCCTTGAGCATGCTAACGGTCTTCGCCATTCTTACCTCCACAGAATCGGTATCTTCCAGATAGAGGAACTGGAAACGCTCACGATGGAACGCCTCGTTGTTTCTCGGCACAAACTCTTCACGCATAAAACGCAAGCGCTCCCGGAACTTGGAAGCATACACCTCTCCCTTGGTCTCTATGATGCAGATGCGGTCGATTTTACCCTCAGCATCTCGGCTCAGCACCAAGAAGTCGGGATAATAAAGTCCATCATACTGCCAGTGCTTGCCCACCTTCTTGTAACAACGTATCTTGAACTCCGTGAGCGTTTCATCACCATTGAAGTAATACTCCAGTTGCTTGCCCTTCAGCAGAGGGCGCAATCCATCCACGAAATACTCCCTCTCCATATTACTGTCGAATCGGTAAGGCAGATAATGATAAGTCTGGTTGCGCTCGGGGAATTCATCCTTAGGCAACTTGCCTTTCACCATCGTCTGAATCTCCTCGTCGGAAAATCCCGCCGTCCTCATCCTCTTGACGATGGCCTTCACCTCTGGCGAAAGCTCCATCTTGCCAGGGTCGTTGTCCCATTCCAAGATTTCTCTCACCACACTTTGGCTTGGATAGATTCGGCTGTCATCCTCCACGTCTATCGGTGCAGGACGCTCCACGGAGAGAATGCTTGCCGTGTCGGGAACCACCTCTTCGGTGATGCGGAAATCGCGCTTCGGCACAAAAGCCTTCCGGACATTGGCACGTATCTGATACTGGTCGTAGGCAGAATCTTCCATCCTACACTCCTTGTCATCGCCATCGGCAAGCGTTATCTCCTCGAAGATGCGACGGAGCTGAGCCTCATGCTTCCTCAGCTGGCTCACACCAAGCGTGCCCATACTCTCCTTGGCAATCTTCCGCAACCACCATTGGAAGGTTAGGCTCTCGCCTTCTTCCTGCCGCAACTCTGCGCAATCGAGCAGATGCCCCTCGAAATCTTGCACATACACCAAGTGGGCATCCGCCTTTTGCAACAAGGCTTTATCAGCAAGGCGGGCAGCAGTATCGGGCTGTTTCTCCACCACCTGCGTCTCATACTCCACCTTGAGTTGGAAGAAGTCGATAGGCGGAACCTTTTGCTTCTCCATGCGAGAGAACCGCTCAATATGCTTCAACACAGGCTCAGGCTTATTGCCAAACTCCTGCAAGGTGATGTTCTGTTGCTGCTTCAACTCTTTGTTGAGCTTGTCGGCATTCCACTTGTTCATCCATATCAACGCCTTCTCTCGCTCACCACGGGTCACCTGACGAAGACAGCGGCAAGAGGTTTGCAGCACCATGTTCTTAGGGCACGCCCCCTCATGAGGCAGGACAACGCCTGTAAGACTCTTGCAATCCCATCCCTCCTTGCCTATTTGCACTAGCAACACGATTCGAATCTTGGAAGTAGGAGAATCCAAGGTGGCAAAAGCAGCTTCCGAACCTTCAGGCTCAGCATATTTCTTGACTCCAGCCTTGGAAGAACTATTTCCCTTATGGCGCTTGAGCACCACTTCGGCTGGATTCATCCCATATCCTGACACGATTTCAGAGACAAGCGGATAGACTTCCTCCTCCAACGTAAAAATCTGACCACAATAAATGGCAAGCTTGGCTTGGGTTCCATTGGCATAGGAAGTGTCCTTATACTTATCCAAGAACTCACGCACACCTTGGCTGACAATGGTGAGCATGTCGTTGTCGGTGAACTTCACCTCCGGTCGCTTCAAGAAGTTGTCAATACCCTCTATCAATGGATAATAATACACCACATTGGTGATGTTGGTATTCTTGATGTCGAAACTTCCTCCCAGCGTCACCTTCTCGGCTTTCTCCAGGTAAGGCGTGCCTGAGAAGCCCAGCACATTGCAGAAAGACTCACTCTCGGTAGCCCACCCCGTGACGACCTGCCGAAGTTTAATCTCCCCATCCGATGCATGGTGAACCTCGTCTATGAAAATGGAAAGATAGGGCATCTTGCCTATCATCATACGCAACTCATTGGCCACAGCCAACTGGCGACGCTCGTCATCGGAAAGAAAACTTGGGTCTTTGTCATTTTCATCCCATCTGTCCAAGATGACCTTCTCCGCATTGGTGACAGCCACCAATCCCATCATAGTTCCACCCTCGAAATGCTGATTAATCTTAAAGGCGTTAGGGTTCTTGATGACATTGCTTTTCTTGGCACTTTTCTGTTCGTCAAGCACCTCAAACTTGATGAGTCTTTTCAAGTTTGCAGCAGTGTCAGGCGGGAAAAGCCAAGAAGCCTCAAAGTTTTGGATGCTCCGAAGGCTCGGCACGATGCTCGACTTCAAGCCCGAGGGAGCAAGAATCAAAAAATTGTGCGCCCAAATAGGATTGAACGGTTCTATCTGGGCAAAATATAAATCGATGTAGATAAACGCAGCCATCAGATAGGTTTTGCCTGCTCCCATCGGAAGGCTGAAAAGATAGTCGGAATAAGTTACCTTGTAAAAGATGTCCTTCAACACTTGCTCATAGTCTATCTCGCGAGCATGATGACGGATGAACTGCTCCAACTCGGGGGCAATCTGCTTGCCGTTTCGGTCTTTCTGACGACTGTACTGATAGAGAGCCAAGGCAGCAGGGTTCTGCATCATCACTTCCCTCGCCTCAGCATTGATTTCCTCAGCATCCACATCTGTCTCATTGAAAACACCCTCGGCAAAAAGTTGCCAAAGAGGTTTCCCTTGGCAAGCTATCTTCAAGTATAAATAGGTCTTGATGGCTTCTATCTGCGCATCACGCATCATGCCACGTTGACGAATATAGCCAACGAGGTCACGCACGGTGCAGTCGGAAGACTGATACCACAGGTCCCTTTTCTTTTGTATGAGTTGATAGAACATGACTTCTTAGCTTAAGTTCCCCACCTGTCAGGTATCAACCATGACACTGCGATGACAAACTTATGCAAAAGTAATCAAAAAACGTGGCAATGACATACCTAAGGAAAACAAAAAATCTAAAAAGGCGGGGCAGCGTCTCACGACGTCGCCCCGCTCAAGATTAAACAACCAATAAAAGAAATAGATTGCTATCCTTATATGTTGCCGCTTGCCGTAAGTTTATTCGGCGGGCGGCAAGAATCTGTTTACCTTTATCTGATGAACAGCAGCTCACGATACTTAGGCAGCGTCCAAAGCTCGTCGGCCACCACAAGCTCGAGCTTGTCTATCTGGTAGCGTATGGACTGGAACCATGTCTCCACGGTGTCGTGGTAGGCCACGGCCTTCTCGCGCTCGTCGGCGATCTTGTTTGCCACCTTGCGGGCGTTGACCATGTCTTCCACGTCTTTCTCGATGATGGCGGTGCGCTCGGAAATCTGCTCGATGATGTTCATGATGCGGTCGGAGAGCTGCTTGCCCTTCTCGGCGCCGTAGATGACCATGAGGTTCTGCACGTCCTTTGAGAGCATGGCCTGGTAGTGGGTCGCCACAGGTATGATGTGGTTGAGCGAGAGGTCGCCCAGCACGCGTGCCTCGATCTGCAGCTTCTTGGTGAAGGTCTCCCATTTCACCTCGTTGCGGGCCTTGAGCTCGTTCTCCTTCATTACCGACATCGACTCGAACATCTTGACGGTCTCCGGGTCGAGGTAGCGGTCGAAGATTACCGGTGCCGACTTCTCGGTGTCGAGGCCGCGCTTTCCGGCTTCCTCCACCCACTCGTCGCTATATCCGTTGCCGTCGAAGTGGATCGGGGCGCAGGTCTTGATGTCGTCTTTCACCACGGAGAGGATGGCGGTGAACTTGTCCTCGCCCTTGGCTATGAGGGCGTCGACACGCTCCTTGAAGCTTGTCAGAGCCTCTGCCACGGCGGTGTTGAGCACGATTTGCGCGCTGGCGCAGTTGGCCGAAGAACCCACGGCGCGGAACTCGAAGCGGTTGCCGGTGAAGGCGAACGGTGACGTGCGGTTGCGGTCGGTGTTGTCGCGCATGATGTCGGGAATCTCTGGTATGTCTATCTGCACGCCTTCCTTGCCCTTGATGAGCAGCGCGTCCTTGTCAGAGTTCATGATGTGCTCAAGTACGCCCGATAACGACTTGCCGAGGAACGACGAGATGATTGCTGGAGGTGCCTCGTTGGCGCCCAGGCGATGGGCGTTGCCGGCGTCCATGATGCTGGCCTTGAGCAGTCCGTTGTGCTTGTAGACGGCCATGAGCGTCTCCACGGTGAAGACCACGAAGCGCAGGTTGTCCTCGCGCGTCTTGCCTGGTCCATGGAGCAGGATGCCGGTGTCGGTGGAGAGCGACCAGTTGTTGTGCTTGCCCGAACCGTTGATGCCGTCGAAAGGCTTCTCGTGGAGCAGCACCTCGAAGCCGTGCTTGTGGGCCACGCGCTTCATGAGCGACATGAGCAGCATGTTGTGGTCCACGGCGAGGTTGGTCTCCTCGAAGATAGGAGCGCACTCAAACTGGTTGGGGGCCACCTCGTTGTGGCGTGTCTTTACAGGTATGCCAAGTTCGAGAGCCTGGATCTCGAGGTCCTTCATGAAGGCCTGCACGCGCTCAGGGATGGTGCCGAAATAGTGGTCGTCCATCTGCTGGTTCTTGGCGCTCTCGTGGCCCATGAGCGTGCGTCCGGTGAGGATGAGGTCGGGACGCGCGGCGTAGAGGTCCTCGTCGACGAGGAAATACTCCTGCTCCCATCCCAGGTTGGAGATGACCTTCTTCACGTCGGGATAGAAATAGTGGCACACGTTAGTGGCGGCCACGTTGACGGCGTGGAGGGCACGCAGCAACGGTGCCTTGTAGTCGAGGGCCTCGCCGGTGTAGGAGATGAAGATGGTTGGTATGCAGAGCGTGTCGTCGATGATGAACACGGGGCTCGTGGGATCCCATGCCGAGTAGCCGCGCGCCTCGAAGGTGGAGCGTATGCCGCCAGAGGGGAAGCTGGAGGCGTCGGGCTCCTGCTGCACGAGGAGCTTGCCAGAGAACTCCTCTATCATGCCACCCTTGCCGTCGTGCTCTATGAAAGAGTCGTGCTTCTCGGCGGTGCCTTCGGTGAGGGGCTGGAACCAGTGGGTGTAGTGGGTCACGCCGTTCTCGTCGGCCCATTGCTTCATGCCCTTTGCCACGGCGTCGGCGATAGAGCGGTCGAGCGTGGCTCCGTTGTCGATGACATCAATCAACTTCTGATAGACATCAGCGGGCAGATACTTGTACATCTTGGCGCGGTTGAACACCTTCTTGCCAAAATACTCTGATGGGCGCTCCACGGGAGCGATCACCTCGACTGGCTTCTTGTGCGAAGCAGTCACTACGGCATCAAATCTTTCGTTGGTCATACTTATAAAATGATATTAGGGATTTGCTATATTATGATGTTTATGCCTTTACAGCTTTTTTATTCTCTCCATGGCCTCTTCCACGTCCTCGCGGTTGCCGAAGCTGGTTAGGCGGAAGTAGCCTTCGCCCGAGGGTCCGAAGCCCACGCCCGGCGTGCAGACCAGGCCGCAGCCGTAGAGCAGGGTGTCGAAAAATTTCCACGAGCCCATGCCGCCCGGCGTGCGCACCCAGAGGTAAGGGGCGTTCTCGCCGCCGTAGACGTCGTAGCCCAGGCCCACGAGGGTCTCGCGCATGAGGCGCGCGTTGTCCATGTAGTAGGCTATCGTCTCGCGGGTCTGGCGGTGGCCCTCCTCAGAATAGGTGGCCTCGGCGGCGCGCTGCGAGATGTATGAGGTGCCGTTGAACTTCGTCGACTGGCGGCGCTCCCACAGGGCGTTGAGCGACACGTCCTTGCCGTCGAGCGTCTTGGCCATGAGGTCCTTTGGTATGACGGTGTATCCGCAACGCACGCCCGTGAAGCCGGCTGTCTTGGAATAGGAGTGGAACTCTATGGCGCACTTGCGCGCGCCCTTTATCTCGTAGATGGAGTGTGGTATGTCGGGGTCTTGGATATAGGCCTGGTAGGCGGCGTCGTAGAGGATGATTGACTCGTTGTGGAGCGCGAAGTTGACCCACTTGCGAAGCTCGTCCTTGGTGAGCACCGTGCCCGTGGGGTTGTTGGGATAGCACAGGTAAATCATGTCGACGCGGTGGTCGGGCAGCGCGGGCGTGAAGTTGTTTTCGGCGGTGCAAGGCAGGTAGGTGATGTCGGCCCACTTGCCGTCGACGAATTTTCCGGCACGCCCTATCATGGCGTTGGAGTCGGCATAAACGGGGTAGACGGGGTCGGTCAGGGCCACGCTGTTGTCCCACCTGAGCAGCTCCTGGATGTTGGCGGTGTCGCTCTTGGCTCCGTCGTTGATGAATATCTCGTCCTTGTCGAGGTGTATGCCGCGGGTGAGGAAGTCGCCCTTCATGATGGCCTCGCGCAGGAAGTCGTAGCCGTGCTCAGGGCCGTAGCCGCGGAAGGTGTCGATGTGGCCCATCTCGTCGGAGGCCTTCTTCATGGCCTCTACCACGGCAGGCGCCAAGGGGCGGGTCACGTCGCCAATGCCGAGGCTGATGACGCGCTGCTTGGGATGCGACACCTTGAAGGCCGTGACGCGCTTGGCGACGTCGGCGAAGAGGTAGCTGCCCGGAAGACGGAGGTAATATTCGTTTACTAATGCCATTGTTTCTCTCCTTTTTTTTGATTTTAATGGTTGTCTAATGTCTCTTTGTTGTCCTGTAAACACTTATCGATGTCATGGTTCCATCTCGCCGTCGAAGACTATCTCCGCCGGCCCTGTCATCCTGACGTGGTTGTCGGCGCCCCACTCTATGTGAAGCGTGCCGCCGTCCATGACGATGTCGGTTTGCCGTGGCGCCCTGCCCGTGGCGGCCGCGGCCACCGCCGTGGCGCAAGCCCCGGTGCCGCAAGCCATGGTGATGCCTGAGCCTCGCTCCCACACGCGGGTGCGGATGGCCTGGACGTCGCCACTGGAAGGCCGCGTCTCGGCAAACTCGATGTTGCAACGCTCGGGGAAGCTGCTGGAGAACTCCAGGGCGCGTCCCCGGGCGGCAACGTCTATCTCTCTTACCTTACTGACGAAATTGACATAATGTGGATTGCCCATCGACACGAAAACGCCATCCGTGCCGTCGGGCCGCGTGCCGGTGTACTGCTCAGGGTCCTCAAGGCGTGGCTCGCCCATGTCGACCGTCACGCTCGTCACCTTGCCGCCATCCACGTGAAGCTGGAGCACCTTGATGCCGGAAAGCGTCTGCAAGCGCACCGTGTCGCCCTTGAAGAGGCCGCGCTCGTAGACATACTTGCCTATGCAGCGGCTCGCGTTGCCACACATCATGGCCTCGGAGCCGTCGGCATTGAAAATGCGCATCGAGAAGTCGGCAACGGAGGGGTCGGAAGGCGCGCCAATGAGCACCAAGCCGTCGGAGCCGATGCCGAAATGGCGGTCGCTCCATTTGATTGACGTGGACGACGGGTCGGCGACATTATATAATAATGTGTTGACGTAAACATAATCGTTGCCCGCGCCCTGCATCTTCGTAAAAGGTATCTTCGTGACCTTTTGCGAGGCTTTTGCCTCTGAACACTTATCTGTAACCGATGCGCCTGTTGACATTTTGTTAAGCTCTATTTCTTTTAAATGAACGCTTTGTGCTGTTCACGGTGCAAAGTTACAACAAAATGACAGTAACCAAAAAATTTTTCTTCTAAAATTATGGAAGTTTTGGCATTTTCCATCAATTTGTTAGGATGCGGCCTCCGAAACCTTACAAATTGCATTACACGAAGCACGAAATACTTACATATCGTCATATTAGCAACAATAGATGTAACATATCGTCGCGTTATCGACCACAATCCCGACAATATGCGTAACTTTGCAACCGAATTAAGAGCAAAAAGTAAGATTGCTCACGGAAAACTTAATTATAACCTATAACTGACCTGCTTTATATATACACACGGGCCAACAAGCTCAAAAAACGCGCGACGCTGTGAAGCGTAGCGCGTTTTTTTTCGCGTTGCCGTCTTGCCAAGGCAGCTGGATGACCAGAAACACTGTCCCACCCCACATCGGCCACGCCCATGACATGATGTTGAATTGTAAAATATTATTGCCGAAATTTAACACTTGGCTGCAGGGTCAAATAGAGCGGAAAAAGGGTAGCCTTTCGCCCTTTCACAACGCCGCCGGCGGCTTTTCGTCCATTTTTGTTTGCCGTTACGGTGCAATCGCGTCGCCGTTACACCGTAATCGCAACGCGATCTCACCGTAACGGCAACGCGATAACACCGTAACGGCGACGCGATAACACCGTAACGGCGACACCATTTTAGCTAATCGGCAACGCCCGGAAACCGCCAAAAATATAACCAGTTAATAATCAACCATTTACCAAAACAGCCCATGATCGCGTCATTTCCACGCAAGCGACACCTCGGTTGAAAAAAATCGATTCTCAGACGACCATTTGTAAACTATTTTGATGGTTTGCCTTGCAGGGGCGGCCCCTAATCATCCCTACCCAGACACTGCAATGCACGCGAATGCTCACCTATGCATATTCGTTTTATCCATGCCATATCCGTTTGAAAAAAACACCAGGTCTTCCTTGCAGGGTGCTGCACCTGGAAGGAAGACCTGATTGCTTAATTGTATGCCAACAATACTGATCCTATATTGTTGGCTATCAGTTAAACTCTATATATCCGTGATTGTAGTCTAACGACACCTTTCCAAATTTGGAAAGAGCAGTTTGACCCAAAAGCAAAGGTGCCTGAATGTTGTCCACGACAGTGGCTTGGACATTGTGCAACATGATGTCGCCAATTTTCACCGCGCGCAAATTGACCACTACACCCGTGGATATTCCTCCAGAGGCATCTTGCATTTGTGAAGAACCCAAAATGTCATCGTCTGAGATCAAGCCCTGACGATACATCACCATTGCTTCAGCGCTTGAAAGCAAAATGCTTGACGCGCCGGTATCAAAAATGAAACGAAGATTAAGGCCATTGACTTCTATTGGGACATAATAGACCCCATTTTCCTTAACCATGCGTATTCGCGTGTGCTCCGTCACCCGGTCATCTCTTGACTCGACCCGGTTGACCGTCCTCTCATTAGCACGCGAATGCCTGTTCCTGTATCCTGACTTATGGACACAAGAAGCAGACACTACCACAAGGCATACGGCCACGATGCTGCGAAGGGTTTCAGTTCTTTTCATCCTGTATTACGTTTTTGGGCAGTATCTGAATCAAGAATCGCTGGTTTTTCTTCTCATCCGCCTCACGCATGGAGCGAGTGTCAAGCGTTCCGTCACCGCTGCCCGATATCTGTATCTCGCAATTGTCGCCAAAATCAAGATGCCTGTCTTCAGTCCAATACTTGAACAATCCATAAGCCCTGTCATAGCTTAAAGGATAGTTGGCAGAGAAGCCATCGCGCAAGTTGGACGCCTGTCCTTCTATTACCAATATATATTGCGCGTCATGATGGCGGAGAAGAAAGTTCCTGATTTCCACGCCCGCGGCATAAAGCTCATCTTTGGTCTTGTCGTCTATGTTCTTGATACTGCTAAGACCGACAGGATATTCCACCTTGATGTTCAGAACATACTTTTTATATTCTGGACGATAAGTGAAATACTCCCTGTTCAAGTCCTTGGTGGAATTGACTACATTCTCTATGTCCTCCAATTGCTGCTCTGTCACTTCCATCCTCTTGTGCAGAAGCACTATGACAAGGACAAAGAGCACAAGCATGATAAAGAACAGGCTCGTCATAAGGTCGGAATAGCTCGTCCAGAAAAAAGACTCTTTCTGCTTCTTCATTGATGTCCTGTTTTTTGTGCTGAAGCGGAATCACTGGCCGTGTTTTCTTTCGTTGCCGAGTTGGCAACGAGCGTATCTTTTTTGGCCACGCTGTCTGATTGCACCACCATGTTTCCGCCCATCTGTTCTTGCGAGTCGCTGACGTTTGCGGCAGAATAGGAAATCCAACTGTTGGCAACAGAGGCTCCGGCAATAATGGTCAAGAGAGCTATCACCGCCACTTTCATCCACATCGGTATGAATATCTTCGCAGAGCCTCCGCCTTTGCCAGAGGAAGAATAATCCAATGACTTTAGCGCATGCTTTATCTCGCTGGTCATGTTCTGGTTGGCCTGCGTGATACCGGTCACCATCTTTCTGTTAGATTCCGCTATGCTGCCAGAGAGCTCTTGCAGCTGTGAAGGAAGCTTGGTAATATCCTCCAGCCGCTTGGCAAGGTTAGGTATTTGGCTTATCTGCCTGTCAAACTCATTGCGCACCTCTTGGCTCATGTCTTGAAGCATCTGCTTCTCCTGATCAAGGAAGGTTTGCAGACCTTGAGCATGATCGTCGATAGCCTTCTTCAGTTCATCGACCGACGTTGAAGAAGATGTCTTGAGCCTTTCCAAGGCCCCCTTGACATATTCGTCCACATTATCGACGGACTTTCCAATCGCTTGCTTGCGCTGGTCGATTTCACCCAATTCCGTCTTGAAGAAGTTCTTTATGCTCGACAATGTGTCTTTCAACTCCATAAGGAGGTAGACCATGTTGGTCTCTGAGCTCAGTTGTCTCCGGAAAGCCTCTATCTCATTGGTGTAGCCCTCGATGCTGTTAAGATAGAAATTAAACTGTTCCAACTTGTCGGTACAAGCACTGAGAGCATTCAACACCTTGACATTAGCCGTGGCCATCTTGGTTACATTCATTTGCTGAATGGTCTTGATGATGTCTGCCTGTATGGAATAAGACTTATTGATCTGGTTCAAGGTCTGTCCCAGTCCCTGAGTGTTTTCCCTGAACGTGTCGTTGAACCTGTTGAGATTGTCAACAAACCTGGAGAAGGAATCTGAGATGTCGTTGGGGAGCTTTGGCAGCAAAATAGACTGCACCCATGACAGGAACTTGTTTTTACCTTTCTCTTCCTCTCTCTTGAAACGCTTGAAGAGCACGGAGTTGACAGTCGTCAACAAGATTCCCAATATACTCGCCACCATTGCCAACGCGACACCTGCCAGCAGGTCGTTGATGCCACTGGCGGCACCATTCATGGCCAAGGTCGCGCTTTCCACCGACTTTGATCCGCTTGTCATCAAGCTGGATATGCTGTCTTCATGTAGCAAGCTGAACAAGCCCACGATCACACCTGCCATTGTGCCAGCAAGGCCACAATAAAGCGGCACTGGCATCTGGGCATTGATCTCATCCTCTATGGTCTCACAGTTTCTGTCAACCGCGTCTTTCAAGATGTTATAATCAATAACCGAGCCTTGGCTATTACCCAAATAGTCGTTGATGTTATCTTTTATCAGCTCAAATATAGAGTTACCATCTCCCTTAATTCCTGATACCGTCTGACGATCTTCATTTGTCTTAATAGCCCACGACGACGGTGCGGAAAAGATGTTACGAAACGTGAGCATCCTTTTCAAGTTCTTCACAAAGAAAGATACCTGAAAGGCGATGACCACAAATACTATTATTCCTACGACTATCATGTCAATTCAATTTGAGTTTCAACTTCTCCACTACTTTCCATAGGTCGCCATCCCTTACCACAGTTCCATGACCTTGCGAGATGATTGCCTGGGCATCTTTAATTTTCTTGGAGTCGACGGTAAGTTGTACCACTTGATCAATTTGGTCAGCAGACTTGATTCTGTTCAGGTCTATCAACTCAAATTTTCCCTTACTCAAAGAAGGGTCATCAAAAGTCACCTTGAAAGGCTTGGCAATATCAGACGTGTTAAAAGCTTTCACGAAATAGCCTTTAGAGTTTATCCCAAAATATTTGACTTGCGACAAACCGTTTTCCCTCGGCGACTGCTGTCCGATAGCCTGTAGCCTTGCCTCAATCAAGCTTATTCTTTCCTGTAAAGCCTTTAATTTCTCCGACATTCTTCTTTCCGCCTCTGCCTCGCCCGATGGTCTTCTTGCCAAGGGGACTTGCTTTTGTGACAATGAAACTTGCTTCAATTGCTCAAGTTCTCTTTTCAACTGTCTGCGCTTGCCGCTTTCCCTCTTAAGCCTAAACGACATTATCACCATACCTGCCAGTGCGACGATGCTGGCACAAGAAGAAGCAAGCAACAACCTATCTTCTTGTACCTTTTGTCGCACTGACGTATTCTGATCGCTTTCCACGGAACCAGTCTTACCTTCGACGGCTGCTGCGGTACTGTCGTGCTTGGCTGTGGCTTGTGCTTCAATGCTGTCTGCCGCCGTTTCTCCCATTACGGATACTGAAAACAGGCAAATGACTATCAATAATGCAAAATGCTTCATGTCAATATTCTTTAGAATGTAAAACCGTAAAAATCTTGTCAGTCAACGCATACAAGGCTCCCTTCACCGGGTAGAAGAACGCTGTTTCCTCTATCTGCTCTCCTTTCCGCTCGCGATGTGCGTCAAGGGCTTTGGCCAGGTAAGTGTCAAGATTCTGCTTGCACACATCCTTTGCCAAATCCAGCGACTTTTGGCTCATCTGAAAGTTATTAGAGAAATTGAAAGCCTTGTTCATGTCAACAAATATAAAATCGAAGAATCTGGAAACCTCGTCCACGACATCATCCTCATACGCGTTGGTGATGGCTCCGTATTCCTTTGCGGAATCGGCGAAGCCGTCTCCTGTGGCTTTCAAGATGACGCACTTTCCACGGTCGTCGATGTTGCCATCGGTCATCAGGCCGCCCTTGCACGTGGCTTCTTTTGGCGCGGATCCGTCTGACAGGCCAAGGATGCACAAATGGGGACAGGCAATTCCCGACACTTTCTCTATCAACATGCGCGTGTAGTTGGTAAGCACACCTGCCACGTCGGGTGTCAGAGCCATGACAATCTTGCTGCCGTTGCCACTGAAAGTCAAGTGACGTGGCATGAACGTTTCATTCTCTGCACAGCCTTGATTGGCTACCTTGACAATCTTCGCGAGATGGTAGATGATGGCAGAATAGTAAAGCAAGAACACGATCTTGAACTTGTCGTCGGCTTGCAGGTTGTACAGGAAGTTCACACTCCTGACATTGATGTCGTTTTTGGCAATCAGCGAATTGTCTTTTAAGCTAAACAAGAAGGAAGCCATGTTGACAGGATCCTGATTGTCTTCATTGTCAAAGACATCAAGCAACTCCTTGAGTTGGCCATTGTTTGCCAAGACATTCCTGAAACTTTGCTTGAAGTGCTCCACGATGCCATTGAGGGAATTAACCTTGGAGAATGGCGTGGAGAACAGGTCGTTTGTCGCGAACCTGAACGACGTGACATAGCTCACTTCACCCTTATTCTTGGAGAATGCCATGTCAGTGGTGCCGCCGCCAATGTCAACGGAAACGATTTGCGAGGCATTAGGGTTAGTCTCATAGAATGCCTTGACAGGCGCGGACGACTCCGTGACCGAAGCCGTGACCCCATACTCATCGAAATACTTCTTATACGATTCATCCCAAATTCTCTTCAAGTCGGCCATGCGGGCCTGTTCCATGCTGATAGGATAGAACCATGTGATTTTGGTCTTTTTCAAGTCTCCATCGTTCAAGACGACCTTGTTGCGAATCATCAGCATCAAGCAATCGATGTATTTCTCCAAAATGGTCTTCGAAGCCAGGTCATTGCCCCACTTGATGTCGAAATACATCTGGTTGTAAGTCAAGTTCTTTCGCTTGTCGTAGGTAAAAGGTATGTTCACCAAGGCAAAAGCGTCTACACGAGCGTTCCAGTCAATGTTGCGCTTGGCAGACAGCACCGTACGGTTTGGGAAACGGAAATCGCTCCCTGTCCCCAATTCTCCGGGTAAGAAGTCTTTTTCCATCATGGGAATCTCATCCAGCAAGTCCAATTCTACGTGCGCAACGTCATTAACTGTTTGCAGGAACATCTGACACACCTGAGAGTCTGTCTTGTCGAAACCGAATACCATGGGGGTTATCTTGCCAGTGCTACTGTTTGGAACGGCATATTCCACCAGCGTGTTTGACGTGCCCAAGTCAACGGAGAAATCGAACTGGCGATTACCTATTCTGTTCTTGAATATAGGTACTATTATGCCTTGTACTTCCCTGTTGACATCAGAGACTTGGATGTAATCGAAAGCCTTGTGCTCCAAGGTATAATTCTTTGCCTTATATGGCTCGCTCGTGGTGTCACAGGGATTCCTCACGGCACATGGTGTGTCTATTTCGTTGCTTCCCTTGAACACATGATAATCGAAATCAAGGTCGCGACGGCAGACGCATGACAATGTGTAGAAAGCGTCGTTGTCGATGGCAAACTTAAAGTTTGGCATTACAAGCCCTGCAAAATCGAACTCACGAACCGCTCCCTCGTTTCGTTCACGGTCGGGCATGCAGTCGTGGTTGTCGTTGTCATAGTAGGTGCGGGAATAGACCACACACCTCACCTGCCCGTTTCCCCTGATTGGCACACGCAAAGTGACACGGACACCCGATGAAGGCTTGGTCTCCATCTCTATCATGTTGTGGCCATTCACTGTCCCCATCAAGTCGGCAGTGGTGAAATAATCAAAAAATCGCTTTTTCAACGGAAGCAAGTATGACATCTGACTTTCGTTGAAACGGAAGAAAATGTTGCCCGAGAAGAAATTCTCGCTGTTCAGAGTGTGCGGAACCTTAACGATATAATCTTCAAGAAAATCTGAAATCGTAAGCCACGGCTGTCGCAAGTTGCCAGGGTTGGGCAATTTGCGGTTGTTCAATTCGTTATCGTCATAATATGGGGCCTTGTTCTTGTCTCCCCATTTATCCTCGGTGTATTTCAAGTTGGCATAGTTGATGCCGGCTTCAACAGGAAGGACCAAGGGGAAGGGATGGTTGGTATCATCGAGCAACTTGGAGGCAATCTCAAAGTCGCTGTCAACACAAGGTTTTAGTTTCTTCTTCAATATCGGGAATCCCGTCACTTCCACGTGGTCGGTGGTACCCACTTCTATCTGCTCAAAATCGTCGGCTGTCTGGATGTTGTCCAATATTTGCCTCTTGTCAATGGGATAGCGGTCTCTCACCAGCGACAGGTAATCGTCCACCTCCTTGAAATCCCTGGCAAAGGCAGGAATGGTGTTGCGCAAGTAGAACCAGAGTTTCACGTATTCGAAGTCCCTCTTGTAAAGCGGCGCGAAATCCATGTCGAAAGGCTTGTCCTGCCCAAAACTGAACACGTCGGAGATGGCTTGCAACTTGTTGGCCGTGCTGAAGAACAAGGTCCTTGGCGACGTGGCTCCTATTACCTGGAGATGATTGTCGCCATTGTCGTATCTCAGCAAGTATATCTTGTCCATTTTGGAGAAATTGAACGACTTGCTGTCGGATTCAAGGTATTTCAGCAACGTGTCTCCCAAGGAATTGTGCCTTTCGTCAACAGTGTCTGCTTTCAGCCTCGTGGCCATGGAGTGCAAGTCTACGGCTACAATCTTCAGCTTGTCGGAGAACTTGTCTATGTTGAAAAACAACTCACCCACGTCCAACGTGTCGGATACCGTGCGGCCGTAGATGTCGTCAGCATCCAAATTGTCTGTTTTCACGATCTCACGAAACGCGTCTTTCACCAACTGCATACGGGCGAAAGGCGAAGGGATGGATGTTATGTCGTAAAACTTTGAAGCCTTGATCGTGTCTTTAATCTGGGCGCGGTTGGAGGAGTCGTAGGCATAGTTGACCTGTTCCTGCCAATCGGTTATGTTGTTGATGCCATTTTTAAAAAGGCGAAGTACTTTTGACATGGCTGTACTATTTGAATTTTTTTGTTACCAATTCCCGCAGCGCGATATAATACATTTCCATGAACGCATTTGGGTCATCTCTTTTGACTTTGGTCAATTGCTTTGTCGCTGAAGCCAGTTGGTGGAAAAGCAAATCATACTTCTTCTTTGAAAGCCAACCAGACTTTTTGGGCGCGACACCCTTCACCAGCATGAATGGGTCTGCCGCACTGTCGAGGTTGAATAGTTTCAAGCTCCTCTTGTTGCCTTCCATTTCCGCGAGCCAAGCACGGTAATTTTCAAGAAAGCCTCTTAGATTCTTTATGAAAGCAGAAGAAAATATATCTTTGAAATCTCCACTTTGGTTAGCATCCAGCGTACCGCTCTTCACGTCATCAAAGCGATAATGGAAAACATTGGCCATCATCGCGAACTCCACCATAGGGCCAAAAAGCATGTCGCGCAAACCTTCGTAAAAGTTGTCGAACGTGATGACCGCTGGGGCGTCACCATCATCATTTACCTTTAAGCCAAGCTCCTTTGAGCAGGGACGGTCGGGTCGGGTGCCGCCGTCCACATTGCTGAAATCCACAATGGCCGTGGCGGCCATCATCTCCACGAGATGAGCGGCGTTTCGTTGGTCTGGTCCACCCTCGTTGTTCTCATAAGGCTCTGACATCATGTCGTCGCCAATGAAGTAGAGCTGGTCTATCTGCTTGTTGTCATAGATGTTCTCCTCATAATAGGCCAACGCGGATTTTGCTTTGGACAAGAATGTAGAAGAGTTGATTTTACTCTTCGACTCCTCCGCAGACTTAATAGTGAAATAAGGCAACACCGTCACCGCTCCTATCACGGAAGATGCTATGACGCTTGCCTTGGCATAATCGCTTGGGGTGCTTCCCCTGAGTATTTTCAGCAAAAGCGGAAATCCGCTTGCCCCAGTGCCGCCAAAGATGGAATTTATGATGAATATCTTATCGCCAGCGGAAAACAAGGAAGCGAACGCCTGAAAAGCATCTGTCCCGACAAGCTGGTTAAGCACGACACTTCCAACGTTTGGATTGCCCTTGAAACCCACTTTCATGTCAGAGTCTAGGTTCTCGCCGGAAAACAACATTTCCGTCATGCTGCGGCTTGCCTCGTCCATGGTTCTCAATCCAATATAATCGGCAAATTTCATGGAAGAGGTGTCTTTCAGTTCCATGTAATAGTTTGTCGTCACATTGGTAATGCCTGTACCGAAAAACTTGTTCTCGTTTGGCTGCGTCAAGCATTGCATTATATTCGCATAATCGTTGAGAAGGCTTGTAGTGCGAGTCAGGTCAGCGTTGCCAGCGTCTGGGTCAATCAAGATTGGCACCACTTCATCAACTCCCAATTTCACACCACTCGCCATCAGCATTGTCAAGGAGCGCAGTACGCGCGCGCCGGTTCCACCAATGCCAAAAATAAACAATCTTGCCATGATTTCTACTATTTACATAATGGGGCTTGTGAACAGTCACTCTGCAATGAAGTGAACTTGAAAAGCAGTTTAATAATCACCGTGAAACCGATGAATACTAACACGGACATCAGCATATTCGCCAGGCCGAAATTGACAAAGTCCAAAGACGTGAAGCCTAAATCATTCTGCTTCTCATCAATCATCAACCCTTCATTATACTGGTTGGCAAGCGTCACGTAGCCGTAGAAAAAATTGAAAGCCATTGGCACAGCCATAGCTATCAACCAACACCACCAATGGGATAAGGAATACCTGTCAAACACCTTATAATACAATATGCCGCATAACACAGTCGTGGCCAGCATCCAAAACCCAAAATTCGCGTAAAGGTTCGCGTCTTGGACTGGCGAGGATTGTCCCCAAATATAATCGGAAAGATCCACACCATACCAGTTCTCAAACAAGGAACTGTAAATTACAGCTAATTTTTCACCCATACCTTTTACTTTATAGAGATTTTTATTCCATTCTGCTGCGTTACATTATTATAAGCGTCAGACACGCCACCTATAATATATTTTATGCCTGCTGTCTTGTTAAGGTCCTGCCCGGCCACATCGCTGATTTTGGAAACCCATGATGGCATAGGCTGTCGCTTGAGCACGATATTTTCATCAAGGTGGGCATTATCGAATATGGCCAAGAACATTTCATGAGTATAACCTGGCGTGTTTGTCTTGCGCACTTGCTCAATCATGACCTTAGGGTCAGTTTGGTAATTGCCAGGATCCTCCAATACCGCCTCGTTTTGCAGACAGGAAGACAAGTCGGCCCGCAGTATGAACCTTGCCTTTCTGCCTTTCACTTGCGATTGGACTGATGTCGCAGTGCCTGCCTTTCCATGCTCATTTACAACGGTGAAAGGAATGCGAGAACAGGTAGAATAGCCTACTTCATTTTTGTAGCCTTGCAGCTCTGACTTGTCTATTTTCTTGTCTATCAATCCAATGAGACTTTGCGGTCCAACAATCCAAACGTAGTAAGGTCGTGGATGGTCTATCTTTATTGGAGCTTTGCCATATTGATAATACGTGCCGTTGAAATGAGATTTAAGACATAAGACTTCCACACCTAAGTTTTTGTCCTTCTTTATCGCCTTAACAAACACTTTCTTTACATTGTCCTTTGCCATGCTGAAATATTTATCAGCTTCACCAAACGGCACTGCCAAGATACAATCTGATATGAATATTGACACTGTGTTGCTGTCAATATTGTCAACGACAAGACCAAGCATCTTGTCTATGGACGATGATGACGTCACTCCGCCATAACTGTCGAACTTTGAAGGAGTCATGCCAAGGGTATAGTCATCAATATCCCCACGGTATGGTATAATCTGTGAGTTGATGAAATACAGACTGGTGGTGTCGGCTATGTCTTCCAGTTCGTTGGCATAATAGTGGACGACATTCTTGAACTCTGAGCCAGCACACATATAGCCATTCATGCTACCAGAATTTTCCACATAGAAGTTAACCTTAAACTTGCCTTGCTCCTCTGGCTTGACTTCACTCCAAGACAATCTCACCTTGTTGTCACCACCACATGACGAGGTTAGAATACAAGTGAACATAGCCAATATCAAGAATAACAAGTGCGATTGGTTTTTCATTATCATATCAATCCATATAGTTTTCTCGCAACCCGTCCCTAAAGTTGATATTATTTTTTAATGAGAAATTTGGCGTGGGACTATTGTCGTACGCCAGAATAGAGGTTGTGGTAAGACCCATCTGCCGGTGTAAAACAATAGCCCACGCCAAATGGGTATATTATCTCCTTTGACAGGATATAATAATCCATAGCGTGAGCAGCATTGTTCACTATCCAAGCAGATTTCGAAACTACCACATTTCTATTCTAGGATAACGCTCAATACGCTTTTCTTTCGAGCCAATGGCATGTCTGTATTAACAAACACGCTACAACTCAATCACAAAGTTAACTATTATAAATGAAATCGTCTATTATTTATGGTACTTTTTTTCATGTTTCAAAAAAAACATCTTCCACTTCATCGTCTTCGTTCGCTGTGCGACACTCTTAGCTTCATGCTGTCTGATTCCTCATCGCCTAACTAAATAGGGTAACGCGGGATGACATTTGGGTGGGCGATTACGCAAATAGGTTTGAGACGATCTGCCACCGTGAATGGTGTTTTGACCGGAAATTCCCATGCCAGGCTCGCGCTGACAAATCAATGAATTGTCGCCGCGAGGCAGAAGTTTTCATTCTTTTGTCGCTGGCGCGATGACGAATATAAATGATTGAGGAAAAGGCGATTAGGGAAAATATAAATAATCCGCAAGGCCGATTATTTAGACCTTGCGGATTTCGAATAAAAGATAATATGATTTAGATGTCAGTCAAAAAAAATCAACGGGAAACTGGTGTTGGTACATTATGCCGCGTCAGAATATGTTCTGCGAGAAGAGAGCCTTGCGCACGTCGTCCTCGTGGTCGTAGATGAAACGCGCCACGATGCTCGACAGGATGGACGAGGTGGTGAGCGAGAGCGGATACTTCAGGCGGTCGAGGATGTTCTTGAGCGTCGGGTCGATGTATATCGTGGCAGGACGGCCACCGCCCGTCTTATATTGCATGGCGAGGTCGAGGAAGAGATCCCATGAATCGGCGGAATCGTCTTTCTGTATCTGGTAGGTCTTCATCGTATTCTCCTTCTGAGGACGGCCACGGCGCTGTCCCTCATTGTCAGCTTCCTCGCGCGGACGCTCACCTCCTATGGGCCTGTTGGCGCGCGCGTCGGCTACATCCTCCTTCACGCTCGTGCCTTCTTGCGCCTCGGCAGCTTGCTGATTACTGGCCTCGGGAGCCTCCGCAACCGACTTCTCCCCTGCCCTATCTGTAGTTGTTTCAAGCTGATTGTCAGGAGCTTGTGCGTTTTGTTGATTATCGTCTTGCTCTCGCTTTGGCGTGGCGTCATCTTGCGCGTTTCTCACGCCTTGCGCGCCGCCGGCTTGAAGGTCCTTAACCAAGTCTGCCAAACTTCCAGGCAACGTCACTCTCGTCTTATTATTTTTTCCAGCCATAACCGTAATATTTATATTCTTATTTCCTTATATATAGAAAAATATTTACATATATGTTTATATACAACTTATTCTCTCATTCTCCTTATCATGAAGTCGAAAGCGAGCTTGACAGCGTCGCGCTGTGATGCTGAAATCTCCATGGTGTTGATGCGCTTAAGCGAGGCGCGAGCCGTGATGCGGGGCGTTACGGCACCGAGCTGCTTGAAAATGGCGTCGGTCTGTTTCCACATCCTGAGCTCGTCGGCCGTGCCGATACGCACGTCGATGCGGTTTGGCACGAAGAAAAGCTTGGCGCTCATGGATGGGGTAGCGGCGCGAAGGGCATTTATGACCTGCACAAAAGTGCCAGTGGAGTCGAGGGTCTTTTCCTCATACTCGTAAGGACAGATAATGAAATCGGCATTGGTGAACATCGGCACCAAGCCATCCTCGGAAACATTACCCGGCGAGTCGAAGAGCACGAAGCCCTCAGTGTCGGCAGCCGAGTCCATGAGCTGCTGCATCACGTCTGGAGCCTGCACGTCGAAATCCTGAACCTCGTAGGGAGGGTCGAGGGTAGGGTAGAGATCCATGTCCTTCTTGCGCTGCATCTTGATTGTCTTTTGCAAGTCGGTATCAATGACGCACACCTGCTGCTTCTTCCAAGCGAGATAATTGGCAAAGAGAATGCACAGCGTCGATTTTCCCACGCCACCTTTTTGATTCGCGAAAACGATCTTCCTGTTCCTCATATCTATATTAATATATTTCAATATTATGCCACTAAAACATTTATATCCGCATATAAAAGATTAGATGTACAAATAAACATGTTCATTCTTATACATTAAAACATATATATATTAAAGCTTATATAGTTTTATATATAAGATTCAACACATTATTATATATAGCTATCTTCATTCGAATACTTATTTAATGGTGTAAATAATTACACCTGCAAATTTAAGCATTAAAAAATAAACAAGCAAATAAATTGAATGTTTTTTATTGATAAATTTATAAAAACATATCATTATTAGGCTTTTTATATATTAAAATATTAATAGCAAAAGGTGTATGTTTTTTTATATATAAGGTTATTACTTTTTGTATTTCTATATTTATTTTTATATATTTAATGTTACCGCATTAATTATATACATATATATTTGGTTATTAAAGTATATGTTTCTTTACATGATTGTTTATCTATGGAAAAGTATGTAGATACAAAAAAGTATACAATAGGGAAATTATTGCTAATAAATTGATAATTAAAACTTTGTATTTAGTTAAGGTGCAAGATTGTTAAGGAAGGATGAAAGAATAATAGGGGAGAAGAGAATATAAGTAAGATAATATAATAGAAGTAAAGAATAATATTAATATATATAGTTTTATTTATTTGGGTATATATGGATATGTATATTTGTGTTTGTATATATTAGTATTATTGTGCATAATGTTCTTTATTTATATGTAGTGATATATAATGATATATAGTCTTATATATTTGTATGGTGTTTTATGTTTGTATTTGTTTATATATGGTAGATGTATGCATGTAAATATAGGTTTATTTATATATGCAGTTAGGTATTTTATTATATATGTAATCATATACGCTAATATATATAATATCTATAAGAAAAAAAGAGATTTATAGGAAAATGATGAAAAAATCGAAGAGAAATATATATAAATATATAAGAAAAGTACGAGAAACTGACTGAAAAACCGAATAACGAGACGGAAAAGCATTAAAAGAGGCGAAAAAGAAGTATTATGAGCGAAAAAATGGAGAAAAAGAGAATAAAATGGAAACGAAGAATAGAAAAAAGCAAAGAAGGCAAACAATAAACACCAGTAATGGGGTAGGGCAGGAATAAAAAAAAGATTATAATAAAAATTTTTCCAGAGATAGTTGTCATTATAAATAGTCAATAGTATCATAGATTAGTAGGGCCTCGTAACTAATTGATTACCAATGGCTACACACCCACTTCGGCGACAAATTGGGAACATGCCGCGACAAATAGGGAATATTGGTGCGACAAAAAGGGAGCATCGCTGCGACAAATAGGGAACAAATAAATGTTAACGACGACAAAATGGGAAGTTCGCGGCGACATATAGGGAAGATGTTAACGATATTATGATTTTATCTTTACTTTTTTGCCTGTTTTAGCGGTTGTTTGCGCTTAATTAAATTGAACGGCGCGGTATTTATGTGTTTTCTTGCCCATTGCAACAGTTTGATAATTAGATAATTGTCATGTATGTGCGACAAAATGGGAAATTCTTTATTTTGTCGCGATTGATAAATGGCGACAAAATGGGAGAATGCTGAATTATATTTACTTTTTTTGTCGTTTTTAACCCTCGTTTGGCTTATATTACGTAGTAATATAGGCAAAAATAAGATGTCGCTTCGCCGATGATACACACCGTCTTTCAACTGCCTTGCAGCGACGATAGGGATTGATAGGGGCCGTCCGCAGTCAGTAATGGAAGCATTGATAATTGCTTTGCCTTTCGGGTTGCCGATGGCTATAGTGGCTGCCCCTGCAAAGCAATTGTTTGTACCCCTCGCGTAGCCGTTTGCGATGATTTTTCATCCGCGGTTCAATCACGATGGCCGATTTGTTCTAACGTGGCATATCGTCAAAATATCGGCTGTTTTTACTCTTGCCAACTAAATTATCGGCATTGTCATGTTTTGCGCGCTTTTTGAGCTATTCTGGCGACACGACGTTCCACGAATGGCTGTTAGGTCGTGATATTATTTTGATGTCTGTCGCGCTCGTTGATAGCAATCAAAGGTCGTACATTATTTATGGCCGGCATACGACTGCCCATGCATTTTACAAAAAAAAGCAATGAAGAAAGTATTAATAGTTATTGGAGTGTTAGTTTTGGCCGTTATGATTTTGGCTGGTGTCGTATGGTGGTGTTCTCGCACAAGCAACCCATGGAATGCTGCGACGATTGGAGACATTTCAGCTCCTGTTGGATATACCCGTGTAGACGGCAGTTATGCAGAGTTTATGCGCAGTTTGCCGCTGAAGAAACGTGGAAGCAAGGTGCAGCTCTATACGGGTGGTGATGCGCGGTTTCAGTTTCTCTCAACCGGCGTAATCGACATACCAATGCTCAGCAAGTCGGAGCAGTGTGCTGATATGACCATGAGAGTGAGGACTGAGTACCTGTTCAGTCAGGGACGCTACTCGGAGATACGTTTCCAGGACGTAAATGGCAATACGCTTCAATATCAAGGTGGGGCTTCGCGCAAAGCGCTGGAGAAATTCTTAAAGAAAGCCTACGGAGTGTGCAGCACATTCTCGGTAAGCCGCGAAACGAAGCCACGCCCGATAAGTGATGTACAACCCGGCGATGTGCTCGTCTATCCAGCTCGCAAGTTGGAAGGAATGGGACATGCTCTGATAGTGATTGATGTGGCTCGCAACGGCAAAAAAGTAGCCATTATGTGTGCTGAAGGCAATACACCTGCACGCGAATTGCATATCGTGAGAAATCCTAACCCTATATCTAATCCTTGGTTCTTTTTTGACGGCGATGAGAGTATGCTATTTGTTTCAATATTCCATTTTGGACGGAATGAGTTGAGATATTATTGACAAACGATATAATATTATTCGTTTTTTGGCGTATATATTATATGACCTTTTGAAGTAATAACTATGTACAATTTGTAAGGATTAAATGGAAAGACTTAAAATTATCACATCCGTTGGATTGTTTAGGGTGCCAACGGACGACATTGCCTTTATAGAAGCTTCTGGCAACTACTGTGATGTGCATCTCTTCAACGGAGAGTCGGTGACGATGACGTTCCAGTTGCACTACTTTGTGGAAGCCTTTAACAAGCTAAAGCAGAATTTCTTTACGCGTGTTGGCAAGAGTCTGATAGTAAACACAAATTATGTTTACGCCATCAACATTACCAACCAAGATTTGAAGCTCATGGATCACCGCATGAATCAAGGGTTCAGGTTAAAAGCTTCGAAGGAAGCACTCAAGGAGTTAAAGACAATTTTGGAACAGGAAAAGTAAATGATTATGAAATATACAGAAGGTAACGACATACAGGAGAAGCCTATTTTCGCGATAGAGAATGATGAAAACAGCACCTCTTCGCAAGAGCTTCTCGACGAACCCACGATTATTATAGAGAGTAGTTGTGAAATGGAGCACAATACTTCGTCGGATTCCATCAAAAAACGAGGTTGGCTGCCGAAGTGGAGTTTGGCTATCATGTGGTTTGTGGCAACGGTGGTGCTTGTATTTGGCTGCTACAAAGCTATACGCCTCTACAACTACTATTATAATATAGGTGTGAGCATTTCCGTATCGCCGAAAGACAACATCAAGAAATTGGACAGCATGCAGGCGCAGAACGGTTCTTCGTCTGTCGTGCTTAAAACCGACTCTGTGCTCGGTGTTGCGCTTAACATCTACGAGTTGCACAACGTGAAGGCAGAACTAACACTTGTGGAACCCGACACCGCCGACCATAGTGTGCTGATGTACACCCGTACTGCCGACTATACCGCCATGGGCAAGTATATCGGCTCGTTGGTTGTCGACGGCGAGCAGAAACGGAGCGATGTGTCGCGTCTTGGCTATTGCGCCATAGCCAAGGGCAATATGGTTATCGGCATATCTCGTTTTGACGATATGTGCGAGCACATGGTAGAGCGTGACGGCTCTTACTTCCGCCAGTTTGTGCTTGTGTCCAACGGCGAACTGCCCCAGCGTTTCTTCCTGCATGGCAAGGTGGAACGCAAAGCCCTTGCACGTACCGCGGACGATCGCCTTTGCATCATCGAGACTCCTCACCCCGAAACACTGTGGGACTTCGCCGATGCTTTGCGCGAATATGGCTATGTGGATGCCATATACCTTACTGGTGGCAACGAGAGCGGTTTCTATCGTGCTCCCGACGGAACCCCATACTTCACGGAGAAAGCCGCAAAGTATCGTACGGATAAGCACCACGGCGTAGCTCCTTGGCTGGTGCTTAGGAAGCGATAATTGCCAAGATATACAATAAACCCTGCATCTTGTACAAGTCACCTCGGAAAGTTTCTCGGTTCAGAAAAGCCACACTACCTTTGCATTGTCAATAAGACAAAAACCATTAAAAAACGATAGAAGACAATGAAGAAGTTAATGATTATGCTGCTGATGGTTGTAGCAACCAGCACAGCAAGTTTTGCAAAGGGTAGTAACGACAATGTACAGACTGCTGCCAAGGAAGTGGTTCAGAAGGTGAAGGATGCTCCTTCGGGCACTACTTATGGGGTGGTGGAAGTGACCAAGAGCCATATCGTGGTGAACACCCCTCTTGGCCGTTACAACATCAACAAGAATGAAGACGGAAGTTTCTCTTTCATGGGCATGACTGCCAAGCTCGTTGCCGCCAAGAACGGTGTGTACAAGGTGAAGACCTCACTTGGTACGTTCAACATAAACATGCGCAAGGCTACCGTAACCAAACTGTAAGCTGAATTAGAAATGTCCCATATGAGCGAGTATTGAAAGATTGAAGTTAACATTTCTGTTGCTTCAGTAAAACGCTAACTTCCATTTTTTGTATTCTCTCATGCGGGGCTTAATTCTTTATAGAGATAGAGCTTTAACATTCAAATATATAAAATATTGAAAAATGAAACTTTGGAATTGCGTCCATGAACTTGTATGGAATCATAAAAATATGAATAGCAAATACGTTTTGACTTATAGTAATTGGAACGATTTTGGTTATCGAACTGGCTTTCATTTATATATGCCATTGCCAAAACAGTCGGAAGAAGATTGTAACATAGAAATTGCCTGGTTGAGTATAGTAGAGCATTATCCTATTTTACGTTCTCCAGGGCGTTTCTTCCCAATAGAAGGAAATTCTAATTTCACATCATTTATATGTTCTTTGGAAGACGCCGAACGTATATTCCTTTTTTTGACATACGATGAACGTATGGAACTAATACACAAATTGAACATCAAATTTGATGACGTGTCGGTAAAAGATCAAGCAAACTACAAGACTTCTACTCTGCGATATATTATGCGCGAAGAATTTCTTGAGATGCAGCAGAAAATAAAAGGAATAGTAACAGACAAGCATGATGTGGCAACGCTGATACGCAAGCACTCAAGCCAACTGAAAATTTGTTTGTAACAATGAAGAATATGCAGAAATTTATTAGATTCGCCTTGCCATGTGTTTGCTTCGCGGTCATTATATGGTGTTGCCTCTTTGGCGGCTTCAACCACATAGACTGGAAATTATTGCTTGGTGCCGCAGTTGTTGGTGGTGTTTGTTGGGTCGTATTGTATGTGAAACAACACAATATACTCGGCAAAATAGAAGAACACCGCAATCAGTTGAAGATGGTCGCGGAAGAGGCTGTTGCGCCCGAACTGGAAAAAGTAAAGGGCAACAGGTTTAAGAAAGAACTGGTAAAACGCCGCATGGTAAGGGAATATCTTGAAAAGAACACCGACTATTATGCTAAAGTTGATGATAATGATGCCATTAGGAAGGTGCAAGACTGGATATCTTCTGTCGGTTGGAGTATTTACCTCCTTATCTTGCCTTTTGGATGGATAATCGTTTGGGGAATCATCTTGCTTTTACTTGCATTATTGTTTTATTGGTCATTCCCGATCCAAATGGCAATATGTTGCGCATTTTCCGTTGCTGCAAGCATCATCTTGGTATGGCGACGCAACTACGTGTTGGCTCCGATAGCCATTTGTCTTGCGGCTATCCTTCTTTATGGGATTCTTAATGCTGGATTAGATGGTGTGGAAATGCCGGCTTTCCACATGGTGGTAGAAAACGAAGGATATATATTCCTTAGCCCATTCCATGCAGAAGACACCATGTGGGGCAGTAGTGTTATGCTGTCTATCACAAGTATTGGTCTAACCGTGTATCCATGGTTGAAGAAGAAAACGTTGGTGATGTGTGTAGGATTGGTCTTCATTGTCGTATATGTAATACGTCTCGGTGTTCAAACGAATATGATACTCACCATTCCAACGTCATATTTGTACTATCCATATGTTTTGTTGTGTGCCATCAATGCCGACTTAGCGGTTATGCTTGGTATTTCGTACAACGCTGCATTTATAGTGATATTCGTTTATTTGGCATGGCTTTTCCCCGTAATCTTCGCTCTGCCTGCTTTCATAAGGTCGTGGAAGGGAATAGGCGAACTTAAAGAACGGTCGCCGTTGTATAAAAAAGCCAAATATAGACGTCTATACTATGTTTGTCTTGCATGGCTGATAATTAATGCCTTGGCAACAGCTTTAGTATGGGGACGATTAATCGGTATATCTACGGAAGAATGTGCATCGATTTTGGTAAAAAACACTCAATACTTATCAGGGGGTACTGGCATAGGGTTTTGTGCAACGAACTTCATCGTCTATTGTGCGCCTATCTTGACCAGCGCGCTTTTCAGTTGGATATTATTCGCAATAACAAAGAGACAAATTAAATTGAAGGAGGACATTTCATAAACCAAACATACAAGAGAACGATGAACAAGATATATATCATATTGTTGGTTGTCATAGTGCTGCTGATTGTTAGCATCCCTTTTGTGCCTCCCATTTATAACAGATACACTAAGCCATTGTATAAGAATTACGTCGACGCCAAGGAATGGTATGGCAAGGTGGATTGCGAGAATCTCTCGCAAGTACGAGACTATTGCGAGCGACGAGGGTATAGCACGGACTATTATATCCTGGTGGATTTCTCTATTCCATCGGGCAAGAAGCGGTTCTTCATCTACGACTTGCAGCATGGAAAGCGTGTGTTGAGCAGCTATTGTATGCACGGCAGTGGAAAGGGCAACACAGATGCCAAGCCTAAGTTCAGCAATGAGTTTGACAGCGGATGCTCTAGCCTTGGACGATATGTGATGGTAGGAAAGGGAAGTAAGTTTAAGAAGAGCATCCGTCTTCGTGGGCTTGACAAGACCAACTATCTTGCCGAGACTCGTGGTATCTTGATTCATTCAGCAGGAAAAGTCACAAGATTCTCTGGCGATAGGGAGTATATCCCGATAGGCTCCGAGAGCCGTGGCTGCTTTACGGTATCGAGAGATTGTGTGACGAAAGTGATGGAGATATATCGTGGAGCTTCTAAGCATAGGCCTGTGATGCTTTATGCTAAATATAAATGATACAGTCTATGACGAACATGGCGACGTACTTGACTCTATGATTGAAACAGGTGGAATGAGCAAAGAAGAATAGGATATAACGCTACATCGTGCTACAAGACGCTACAAGTAGGCTACATCTTTCGATTACAGATCACAATGTGGAGCCCTAATTGCGCCATGACCCAAAATATTCCTCCGAAAGGAGTGAGTTTCTCAGATTTAATTTGTATTTTCGCCATGTCATATCAGAGTTTTGCTTGTTTATTTTTGATCACAACTAAGTTGCTAAAAATCAGTGATATGTACAACTTTTTACTCATAGTTATCAACTTAAATTAATTCCGCCAACGGGTTACTGGTTTAAGAATATTGTGATTTTATACTCTCTCCTCCATGTATTCAGTGTTGCTTGTCATTGCAAAACACGACAAAACGAAGAAACGCCACAAACGAACGTTGTGGGGCAAATCCGATTGGGAGAAAACTTGTGATGATGGAGGA
>ERZ1673741.773-NODE-773-length-31274-cov-44.062302_pt1 | contig 31274 bp, 29 predicted proteins | sample MGYA00580209_ERZ1673741 | MGnify/ENA primary metagenome ERZ1673741 (study PRJEB41218, sample SAMN15661754) | gut metagenome | host: Homo sapiens | place: Canada: London | collected 2015-08-20/2019-03-30 | study: EMG produced TPA metagenomics assembly of... | reverse complement strand
AAAGGGACTTTTTCAGTGTCCTCCTTTGGAAAGAGGGACGGGGTGATTCGAAAAATCCTTATGAAGGATGGATGGTTGGGTTTTCGAAAAAGAAGAATATTTAAACCTTTCAATAAGTTCTTTTCGTAAAGAACTTGGCGTTTTACTATCAATAGCAACAGCTGCTATGCCGTGTTCTCTATAGAACTCGGCAATAGCATTGGCATGAGAAATATTGATAGCATACACGATGCCCTTTCTGTTTTTACCAAATTCTTCCAAGCTCCGATAGAGCCTTTCGATGCTCGGCTTCTTATTCAGCAGCATATCCATTTCCTTGTTCTGATAGTCACCATCTGCTCCTCGCTTCTGCAAGGAGTCGATGAGTCGTTGCGTCACACCATCTGATTTGATACTCACGAAATCGTATGTCGCCAATCTTCCCTTGCTGATAAACTCAGGAACATTCCACGACTGCACCAATACGTCAAACAGATCAGTAAAACCCTTACCGTTCAATCTGCAAGGAGTAGCCGTCAGTCCCAGGAACTTAGCATTCGGGAATCTCTCCCACATCTCCTTATAGGTCTTGGCAAGCGCATGGTGTGCCTCGTCAATCACTATCATTCCCGGCTCTTCCTCTATCTCGTCATAGTGCTTCGACAACCATTGTATCGACACAGCCTTTATAAGTGAAGAACGAAGAGTGAAGAGTGAAGAATCCAACGGCTTTTCTATCAAATTGAAAGAAGTATCATCCTCTTTTTCAGCAAGGCGGTTTACACCGCACAAACAATCTGGCGAGACCTTTGATGGTCCGCCATCCTTAGAGCGTAGCGGTTCCGAGCACCGGAGGGCGGTTACATCCCCTGTCCCCTGAGGGGAAAGGGGCTTGGGGAAAGCGGTGGAGCCTCCCTTAAGGGTAAGGGAGGACGGGTGGGTTTTCGAAAAAACTCTTTGAATCGTTTCTCGAATCTGAGAAACCAACTCCCTTCTATGGGCAACAATCCAAACATTACAATTGGAATGTTCCCTCAAAAACGATTCTACGACCGAAGCAAGTAGAACCGTTTTTCCCGTACCCGTTGGCATTTGTGCCATCACGGACCGATGAAGGCGCAACGCCTTCTCAATCCGTTCCTTCATATCCTCTTGGTAATCAAAAAGCTTGATTTCCTTCATTTACAATATCAAAGAACCAATAATGATGTTATACCAATTTCATAAATCCTATATACATTAAGGCATCGGCGATACTCTGCTGTACAGGATTTTTCTTATCAGAAGCCCATGAATATTTCGCTTGAATTTTGCGAAGTTCCTCACGCTTCTCTATATATTGCTTCTCCAGTTGGTTCAGAATCAGCTTGGAAGCTTGAGACATAGGAATCTTGCCAGCCTCTTTGTCCATCACTTCCTGCAACTTGATGTTACATTCCGTCAAACTCTCCAATACTTTGCGGTATTCCATCATGCCAGGAATATCACCTATCTGGCTTTCCGTAGTATCTCTTAGTATTGTCCTTACGCAATCTGGCATAAATAACTTCCAAGTATTGCCATCCTCGTATGTCACCACCAAATGAACTTTCTGCATCATAAGATGCTTTTCGTTATTTCTTGGCACTTCAACGCACTCGTCAAATTTCAGATTGATGAGTTGGGCTATTAACTTCTGCTCATCCATCGGCAATTGGTTGACCGTATAGAAAGGATCATGCTGAAACAATGTAGCAAGTCCTTCAGCCATTTCACCTTTGCGATAGGATGACGGCAAGCTCACATTTATTAACCTTGCATGTTCTTGAATCACTCTCTTGGTATCATACGCTATCATCGAAACCAAGTCAAGCTTATCTCTAAATGGTAAATTCTTCAGTATAACCATAGTATATGTTCTAAATCAAAATAATCAGTTTCTCAGCAATCGCATCAAAGCAGGACGATTGCCATAATTGTATTCTACCTCCTCCACAAAATCCAAGATGAGTTTCTTGGAAACTTCACAACAAGTGTACATACCCTTGATGTCATCCACGATATAGCCATAACTCTTCGATTTTGCATAACTCAAGTGCTTACGCAAATCATCAATAACATACTCAGTATAAGTAGCTTGGTCTTTCTCGCTCATATAATGTGCATACTTTTTGAAGAGTTCTACTCGGCTGAACGACATTCTGTTGTCCATCAGTATCTTCATGAGGCACTGATACTTTTTCTCTTCTACAATCATGTCGCATACTTCAATGCAATCATCATCCGTGATATGTGGAATATCCCCGAAGAGTTTCACAACAAAATCATCCCAATTCTCCTTGGCTACCAACTCTTTCAACTTCTCGAAGTAAGGTCGCTTATCCACCAAGAACTGACGAAACAATCTGCGATATTCTTCAATAACATTAGCCTTGTCATTACGTCTTTCCAAGATTTCAATCTTTTGCAGATGCCAAGGTTCAGTGGTATTGTATCCATCATCGCCATATACAGCAATCGTTTTGTCTATCTCTTTCAAGGCATCATTCTCCAATCCCTTTTGAAGAAGTTCATTGATTTTGAAGGAACAGACATCCGGCACATACTTATATTCCTCCATGATTGCATCCACTTCATACTTTCTACCATGAGTCCGCAGATACTCAATCTTCTTGATGAGCAACTTGCCCAACTCCTCAAATCGGAATAGCGAACTCAACTGGTCAAAGTTTTCGTCATTCACCAATCTTTTGTATTCGTGGGTATGATGCTTTATCTGCTTGTCAAGGTCAGCAAGATAAGTTTCCGCATCCGCCAATCTGAAATTGATAGCCTCACGGATATGGTCAAAGAAGCACAGGCAATAATCATCGTATGCCTCCATCTTCTCAATCTCAGCCATCTCTTTCTGTGCCTTAGCAACAGATTCAATAGGAGTAGCCTCGTCTCTCAGCACCAGAGCCAACTCTTTCTCCACTTGATAAGTAAAGAAATCATCCCCATCACATTCTTGGTCGTTATACACTTCCAAGCGGCTGTATTCCTCTGCCACGAAGCGCAGAAAGTCCAAGCCGCTTCTCACAGCTTTCCCATTCTCCTTAGCATCTACCAAGGACTTGAATTGTTTGTATTTTGTGTAGGATTGTACCATACTTATTCTACTTCAAATATTCTACAAATATCTTTTTCACATAGACCAAGTTCATTTTCCACCATTGCCAACAAAGTAATGCAGCGATGATGAGTATTGAAAGCAACAAGGTCCAAGAGCAACCTATAATTATCGCCAGGAGAACAGAAGTGAACAGATGCCCAAAGAAAAGGTTCCGAGCCAAAACAGATTGATAGTAAAACTCTTGATACTTATCTATTTCTGTTGCTTGTTTTGCCTGTGCCAGACCTTTTGCTGCCTTGGCGTTATCAATGAAACCTGTCTCTGGTAGTTGGAGTTTATGCCGCAAGTCACTGTTTTGCACTATGGAAAACCTTTTGAACGAATTGTTCAATACTAATCGTGAAGGACGTGGCAAACCACAACAATAAAGAATATATTCTATGCCTCCACTGATTATCTCATTGATATAGCCTACAATGAAAGCTCCCAACAATATGAGCATAATCAATATGGCTGAGATTTTACTTATACTCTCACACATATCTTTATCTATCTGATAATGTGTGCAAAAATATCCCATACCGATACTACAAAGAATGTAAAATCCTGGAATAAGGATTTTCATAGTTTCTTGCCACCTATAGCTCATTTCTTTTCTTCTTTAGTTTGTTTAACATATTTGTCATACTGGTATTTATATCCTGGTGGTGGATTTTTGAATCCATTCAAGGCATCCCTGTCTTCTGATTGTGCCTTCCATAAGGCATCAACAGGTATAGAGACTATTTGTGTGGTAAATAGGTCATGTCCCTCGTGCTTATAGCTGTAACGTTGATATTCATGTTTCGCAGGAGTAAAACAAACGGAGCCTCCGTAATGTCCAGAATTACATATAACGACATTACAATACACCAATCGCGATATGGCCTCTGCCAAGAAGTAAAATGATTTAATGTCCTTATTGTTAGCTATAATCAGAAGATGCTGAATACGACCTTTGTAAATTGCGTAGCGCTCAATATCATAAAAGTCTGCACAGATAGACACTCCAAGTTTCCCATATTCCGCCAAATCAACGATATAGAACTCGTTGCATGGCACGAAAGACATGTTCCAATCTTGATTGATGATTTTCAGTTCCTCTCGTGAGGCAAAATGCTTTCCGAAATAGAAGGATGTCGCTTTGACTTTTCCAACTTGCTTCCCATGTGGCCAATCTCGGGGTACATAAAAAACAGCTCTGTTGCTAACTCTGTTATTATCGTATTGTTTGAAATCCAATCCTGCAACCACAATGGCTCCTATCTTTTGAGCATAACTTTTTATGCGAGACTCAAAAAAAGTTGCTACTGCCAACTCTGGTATGACAACAATATCAGGTTTCTTTGTGTCAGACATCTCTTGGAACGAAGCAAAAGCCGCCTGTATTTGTCTCCAAATAGCATTTGCTTCATATACATCCATTTGTGGAGTATCTGACCAAGCCAAATTGGAATCCACGATTGCTTGTATAATACCAATGTTCAATAACTTCTCCATTAGATTTTAATCATTACAAGTTGACGTGTTTCATGGTGCGCTACGGATATTTGATTTTTTCTGAGTTCAGCTAACGAGGCTTCTATTTCTTTGAGAAGTTCTTCAAGCGTTTCAATTTTTGCATCATTGACTTGTTGAGCACAAGTAACTCCATTCAAGATGCCTTTAAGCTTAATCGTTTCTCTATTTTCCAAAGACAAGCAAGCTGAAATAATATCGTAGTTGTGAGAAGATACCTTTCCTTTTTCCAACAAACGATAAAGCACCGATTGCCACTCGTAGCCATATTCTGGTCTATTGAAAACCCAAGGTAGAGAGTATTCCTTCGTCAATAATTGTAGAAAAATGATACCCAAGCCATATATTGTTCCTATCATTGGAGAGTAATCATTAGACGAGAATGACGGATATCTATACATTGTATTCAGAAAGGAATCTTTTACTGATATTCCAATTTCTTTTTGGTTCGAAAGCCAACTATCCCAATCTGTTAGCTTCAAACACTCCTCTCTTCTTATCAATATCGAAGCAGGATGGAGATGGATTTCTTCTAGATATTCTATGTTATCATAAAAATACTTCACGACAGACTTCATTATGAGAGTGGCGCAATATTCTGAATACAAAGCATTACCTAATGCATCATTCTTTTTACCTTCCATCTCTTTTACTTCCCTAATCCATTGTAGCAAGGACAATTTGTTATTAGGACTCGACATTTTCTTTTCTGGAAGTTTAAAACCTTTGACAACCTTAGTTTCTCCTTTCTGCCCCCAAACACTTAGAAGTAAATTTTCCTTTTGCAATCTATCGAGTTTCAACTTTGAAAAATCTTGTTTACCAAAGTTTGATAAAGGAACATAAGAAATGCTACTAAAAAGGAGTTGAGTAAAATATGGAGAAACAACATTAGCCTTATCCAAATCTTTCTTTAAGAAATTTGGCATAAGCAAGTTTGGCGTTGGTTTACTTTTATTGAAACGTTCTATATGCCATAACAGCCAAAATGAAGAATCCAATTCTATTCCGTGGTAATTGCAATCTGCCAAGTAATCATTAACCTCTTCTTTCTCAATATATTTCTTTAATGTCCTTCTTACTCTTTCTTCCAAGAATTTGGCATCATTATATAAATAATGGTGTATACCATTGTATTTATCCTTAAGTTCTGCAATTTGTTCAAGAAACTTTTCATCCGTTATTTTCTTCCATGGGTCTTTATACTTATTTGCAGAAAGTCGAGAAATTGCCTTTAGCACATGCAAAGCCAAATGAATATCCATAACCGAGACTATATACTCATATCCTAAAGAATGAATACTGCCATCCTTATAAATTCTATTCAAAATCAGATATAATTGCTGTATCTTATCTGGCAAATGATAGATGCAGAAGACCAAAATCCTCAGCCACATCTTTGGCTTGTCTGGAATTTCCTTGACAGAGTAGACCAACAAATGAAATATTTTCTCTTCTATTTTCTGAATTTCCTTTCTTGAATCACCAATAGCACTTCTTATTGATTCATAGATATTTTTGCCTTCATTTGTAATCACATCAAGAATAGGCTGGTCTAAAGTCTCAGGATAATCGTCACCTTTAGTAAAAATCAAAGAGCGCAACATTTTTTCAGTTACTTCATCTTTTAATTTCAGTCCAGAAACAAACTTCAACCATTTTTGCCGTAATTGATGAATCTTATCATAATCTACTTTGATATCAGAGGTTAAGCGCGACAACATGGTACAAGCAAACGAAGTCCTTGTTCCCTTTTTGATTTCTTGTTCTGGAAAATCCGTAACAAGCAACATCTGCAAGTCTCTGAACACCATACTAAATTCATTGGAACTCAATAAGTCCAATGGCATCTTTGCTATTTCTGAGATTTTGTGTAGTGTTTGCGTCAGAAGTGGTGTCGGATAGTGCGAGTCAAGTTCTATGGGGTCTGTATCGGTCTTTGCGACATTTACATTAAGCCCGATTTTATTAAGCTCTTGAATGTACCAGCCTTTCCACTCAATCAATTTCTCTGCATTTTCTGATAAAAACAAATGGTCATCTACATATCTGAAATGCAAGATGTGGTGCTTATTGTCCTTTCTTAACCTTTCTTCCACCTTCAGGTCTATTTCCAATAGGTACAAATTTGCTAAGGCACCGGCAACCAATAAACCTGTTGGTAACCCATCAAATATAACATCTTTATATAAATCCATTTCTGCTAGTTCATCATCTGAAAAAGGTTGTCCATCAAATCCATCATAAGCTACTTTAAACTTTGTAATAGTTTCTATCAGTGCGGCGAAGTTTGAATCATCTATAGGAAAAGAATTTAAAAGTATAGTTTTGATTCTATCCATCTTTACCGATGGGTAAAATTTTTCTAAGTCGATAGACATATATAACAACTTTGGATGATAACCGTCTTTTGGAAAATAATCTTTTTCCAAATAAGGCAACCTAAAAGTCTTATTCACTTGTGCCTCATTTTCTGCAATGGCTTCCAATTCTGAATCATCACAATTCTTCTCATCTAGCTCTCCTGAAAAAGCCTTTCTCTTGATACATGCAGCTAACATATGTCTATACAAAGGCCATCCCTGTTGCCATTTTCGATAAAACAACTTGGATGTTGTTCTATAAACACCATTAATCCAATGACCATTTTCATCTTTCCATGTATTCAAGAACAGGCGATTTCCATAGCTCCAGGCAGGCATATCCTCCTCAAAATAAGGTCCTAATACGCCATATACAGCCATCCATACAATCTGGTCTTCTACATGAATACAGAATGATTGTCTGACACGAAGTTCTTCATGCTCATTTTCTCCATCATCCTTGACAACTTTCTTGCCTTTGGGGTAAGGAGCTGGTTTTATCGGTCTCATTTGATAAGTTCCCGTCTTCATCTTCTCTGACAATTTTTCTATATTGTTCAGAAGATTGAACTTATAAGCAGATAGTTCCAACTCGTCAAACCAGACATCACCATGATGATAAGAGTTCTCAACTCTTCGCCATGCTAATATAAGATTCTCCCTACTACAGATGGTCTCAAATATATTATTTTGGATTTCTCTCATGACGTTTACTCAAATAATAATCCGAATAATCCTTATATTTTGTATCTTTTCTGATATTATGAATGCAATTACCTATTTTCTTTAGCGTCTTGTTTATTTTCTCAAACAAAGTATTTCCTGCCTCATCATTGTCAATATACATAAACAGTGTCTTATTCCTCAAAAAATTAGCATACTCCGGACGGAAAGAACCTGCGCCAGGCAAAGCGATAGCTTTCTTGCCTTCCGAAAGAAAAGCTATACAATCAGTTACCCCTTCAGCAATATATACTTTATCAAACCTTTCAGATGACTTCAAAATAGGCATATTGAACATTAAAGGACTGATACCTTTGCAGTTATTGAATCGTCTTTTGTCACCTTTCTCCAACTTTCCGAGATAGCGACTTTGAATATTTTTAATACGTCCTTCCATATCATAATAAGGAAATAATAGGCAAGGCACTCTAAACACAGGGTGCAAACTATTTCGGTATTCCAATAAAACACCTGCTTTTAAACACCTCTCTTTGGAAAATGTATCAGTTAATACTGTAACGAACTTTTCTGCATCAGATATGCTTCCCACCTTTAAAGAAGAAACTACTTCTTCTGAATATTCTCTATCAACAAATAGAAATTGTCTTGCTTGCTCTGATAATCGAGATTTGTTTATTATCCAATTCAAGACTTCTTCATCTACTTGTTGATAGGTAGTTTCTTTTGGGGTAGATGCGACCTTTCTTATAGGGGCCTTTTTTAATTTTACCCCTTTGCTTTCTGGTATTGATATATTGAATGCCCGAGATAGCCAAACACATGCTTCTTGAAAAGTATAATTGTTGTATCTCTTGACAAACTCTATACTATGACCACCTATACCACAAACATAACATTTCCAAGAATTATTGCTTTTTTTGAAGTGAAGGCTTGGATTATGGTCTTGATGCATAAAACACAGTGCTTTGTTTCGAGAAACTGTCAAACCCAATTTCTCTGCAACTTTATAGACGCTCACAGCATCTAATTTTTTAACAATATATGGAGGTATATAAACCATTATGTTCTCATTTTGTTTTTGCTATATGCTGTGTTTTGCTAAATGTTAACCAACTGGTATTCTATCCCCATGCGGTCCCAGCCCGCACAACATGGCGAGGGCTTTGATGCCCCGCCAACCTTATAGCGTAGCGGTTCCGAGCACCGGAGGGCGGTTACATCCTCTCGTTCCTGAGGAAAGAGAGGCTTGGTGAGAAAGGTGGAGCCTTCTTTAATGGTAAAGAAGGACGGGATGATTTTAGAAAAAAGATTAGATGATTTTAGAAATCAAAATCCTTTTAGTATTCGAAAGGACTATCAAAGTCCTTCAATACCTCATGTTTAGTATCCTTCTCCGAAAGATTAGCATGTTCCGTAGGAATGCGCCAATCGATACCAAGCGATTCATCCAAGATAGAGATGCCACCATCAGCCTCAGGGTGATAGAAGTTATCACACTTATACTGGAATACCGCAGTTTCTGATAATACAGCGAAACCATGCGCAAAGCCCTTAGGAATAAAGAACTGACGATGATTATCTTCAGTCAGTTCCACAGCTACATGCTTACCATATGTTGGCGAACCCTTACGGATATCCACGGCAACATCCAGCACTCTGCCTTTCACGCATCTCACCAACTTACTCTGGGTAAACGGAGGCCTCTGGAAATGCAAGCCACGCATTACGCCATAAGAACTCATACTCTCATTGTCCTGGCAGAACTCTACCTTGTAGCCAACCAATGGCTCCACTTTCTCTTTAAACTCACGCTCGCTGAAGCTCTCGAAGAAATAGCCACGAGCATCTCTAAACAGGCGAGGCTCAATGATGAATACGCCTTCTATATCTGTCTTTATTACTTCCATTTCTATATACTTTTAATTATTCCTATTTCTTAATTGTTTTTTTCCAAAAGAAACGCTTCACCTTCTATATAATCCACCACCTTGCTTCACTAGGGCAGACAAAATAAAGATTCCAACACCTTTTAGCAACCCAACAATAGTTATTGAAGGCATCCTTTAATCCACGATGCTGAAATACATATTCACCTCTACCGAAGTTGCCAACTCTCATGATGTCAGTCATCATCTTTTCTGCCCACATCTTCTCTTGATGAGAAAACGGCTCTACTTGTGATGGTAAGGACATTCCCAGATAATCAACACAAATACAAGTAAAGATTCTCCATGCCCTTTCCATGTGCATCTGATGCAGATATTCATGATGCTGCAACCAGTCTATCTTGTCTGTACAACTCGATAAGAACATGGCATAATCTATCACCTGCCTCAATCCCAATCCTTCTTCATATACATGGTTTACCATGTGCGATATCAGGAATACACTCTCAAAGGTTGGAGGGAATACAGGTACTGCATACCCATCCATATCAACAGAAGACAACTCTGAAGGAAATACCGAAGCGAACATTTCCTGCATAGCATGATCGGTAGATGGACATTGATAATTGTGAACCTTATAATGAGGCTCTACAGTCACTCCATCTACCCATGCCATACCATGATGCTCATGCACCAAATCATGATCTACTTTTCCTATCTTTTCCAGTACCTCCATTGTCTTCTTGAAATCTTTAGGATTCACAACAAAGTCGATGTCCCCTGGAGTTCTATGAAGAGGATTAGGATAGCGCAAAGCTGTCGTTTGTCCCTTCATAAAAACTGCTTGAATACCCTCAGCCTTCAAAGCCTTATCTATTTTGACAATAACACAACGATGAAGAGTATTTATCTGCTCCATTCTCTGCATCTTGACAAAAAGCATCATCTTTTTATCAAAGGGAATCTGCAAGACAGAATGTGGCAACATACCTATACCATCCAATACCAATGATGATACTGTCTGTATGTCTGAAAGATTAAAAATTTGTTTCCAATCTGCTTCAACAAATTTCGAAGCATCAATCTTCTCCTCAAAAAGTGCTGCACGGAGAAGTGAAAAAAGTAATTTTTGTGATGGAATCACAAGCAAAAGATAATTATTTTGACTGAGCCTCTGCGCTTAAAGTCTCTATTAAATCCTTATTCTGTTGAATATGAGCACGACTTGAAGCACCAAACAATACTGATTCTATCTTTGGGAACTGACAAACATATTCCATAGCCTCTTGTGGTTTCAAAGCACCTGCAGCCAAACATTGCATAGCAATAGGACGGAATTTTTTGTCAGAACGTAGATACTCCTCATACTCTTCAATGCTTCCACTCATACGGAAACCTATCTTATTAATAGAAGAACAAATTATTGGATTCTCAATACCCAAACTCTCACACAAATCCACCATTCTTGGCATATTCATTGTAATGAAACCTGGTTCTGCATTATACTTTTTCTTAATGTACTGGGCATAACGAACAAAGATTTCATCCATACCCAATCCCATCAACAAATCAACAATAACATTTTGAAGGAAGATAACAGGAGTATTCATTCCTTCAAACATCTTCATTTCTGCATCTACAAGCAGTTCCATCAAAGCAGGAAAATCCTTACGCATATATGCGATACCAGCCTTTGAAGCTACAGCCAGGATATTACCAGGGATGTAAGCCTTTAATGTACCAACAATTCCTAATTCTGTCACTGCATTAGCATACTTATGAGCATATGGCATACAAGGATGAAATTTAAAATCCTTGTACTTCTCTGGATTTTTCTTCATCAAAGCGATGATGTTGGCTATACGGTCATGAGTTGTACACATAAATGTATTGATTCCACAATCCATTGCAGTATCCAACACATCAAGGATTGACTGATCCTCCTTGAAACGAACTGCCTGAGCACGACTTCTCTCATCCGAGAGATGGTTTACGGCAAAAAACTGATTATCTCCTAATATTACTTTATCCATTTTGAGCGTCCTCCATTAATGCGTTAATAATCTGATCTGTCTTGTAAGCTTCCTCAAATGAATTGCGGTCGCTCATCTTATTTTCCTTAATACACTTGATAAACTTATCGGTTTCCTCACTATATTCCTCACCACGCAGGTTAAAGAATACGATAGGAGCCAACTCTGGAATGTGCTTTTCATTCCAACCCTTTACCAATCCTTCCTTCGGATTATCCTCCTTCACATATACTTTCAAAGTTGTTGCATCCACAAAGATTTTACCACCATCACCCTCTATTTTCAGCGATGTTGTCATCTTTCGAACAGTATCGTCACTCCAGCATACGCTCAACTGACCTTTCAGGCCATTCTCCAACGTCAGAGTAGAATAAACGGCATCATCCACTTCTGCAGAGAAGATAGAAGGCATACTTGTACCTGCAACCTTAACAATAGGAGAACTGCATATGTAATTGATGAGATTCAGCACATGTGCAGCATAGTCCATAACACAGCCACCACCTGCTTTCTTGTCACTACGCCATGTACCACCCTTACGTTTTAACACAACAGGTCCATAAGCTTCACCCATAAAGTGGAAAGGCTTGCCTATAACACCAGCATCCATCAAACGTTTGGCCTCCACAAATGTACCGATAAAACGGTTGTGATAACCCACCTGGTTTACCTTGCCATACTTCTTGGCTGCTTCTACCATGATCTGACCGTCTTTCTCTGTAAGAGAAAATGGCTTCTCACAGAATACGTGACAGCCATGTTCCAAAGCATAAACCACCATTTCCTCATGCAGCTTAGTAGGAGTAACTACATATACAGCATCAGGCTTGGTTTCATTAATCATTTTCTTGTAGTCTGTATAACAAGCAATCTTTGTTAGTTTCTTGAAAGCAGACTGTAACAAACTGTCAGGGTCACACATTCCGACGAGTTCCACGTCTGGGTGTGCACCTAGGATGGCACAGTGGGACATACCCATCTTGCCGAGTCCAATAATTGCAACTTTTACCATAATTTATTTTTTTTATTTTTAAAGATATTAATTGCGATGTGCAATTTTTTCAAAAAGTTTATAATATTCTTCTGCAATAAATTCCCAGCGATAACAAGCATCTGCCACCGCTTTCAATTTTGGTTGCATTGCAGATAATTGATTTGGAGTAATCTCACAAATGATTCTTGCCAATTCGTCTGCATCTTTAAAATAAACCGCCTCGTTATGAGTAGTCCCTTGATTGTAGCCATTAGAAAAAGCCAAGATAGGAAGCCCCAGATACATAGCCTCGCATAATGAAGGATTTGTACCACCTGCCGAATGACCATGCACATAAACATAGCAATTGGTACGAAGTACATCCAATATGCTTTTATCATAAATTGCATCTAACAAAATCAAGTTTTTCTCATGTTCATACTTTGCCTTAATGCTTCTACCATATTCCGTGGAATTCCAGTTACCAACTAATACAAGAGGATATTTATCAGCCTTGATAAAGGCTTGCATCAACATCTCTATGTTATTGTCGCTCTGTATTCTTGCAACTTCAAACGCATATTTCGCTTTCAAAAAAGGATACTTGGAAACTAACTCTTCTGTAACAGGCAGTCTATGAGCTTGATTACCACCATATGCTATCAACTCTGATGGCTTATGATAAGTTTCAGTAACATAGTCTTGGATTTTCGAGTTATCTGAGACAATAATTTTAGAGTTTCTAACCAATAGTTTTTCACAAGTTTTAATTACTTGTTGTGCTTTCTTACTCCACTTATCTCGCTTCCAATCCAATCCTCCAAAATTAAGGATAATCTTATCCTTTGTTTTCTTTGATAGAAATGGCATTACAAAACCAGGACCAAATCCCAAAATAACAATGACATCAAAATCCCCTCTAACAGCATCTACCAAACTGATACAATCAAAGAGTATTCCCTTTCCACCATGTGAAGTGATATTGTAATACTTCAATTTTGCTCCTTTATATTCCAAAGGTTTTCCCTTTTGGTCAACCTCTGAGCAATAAACTGTAAATTCTACCTTACGTCCAAGATATTTTACCAAAAACTCTGATAGCGTCTCAAAACCGCCATACTGATTTGGTAGGCCTTGGATTCCTACAATTGCTACTTTCATATTTTATATTGATTATATTTCTATTCTATCTATCCATCCGTCTTTCGGATTCCATTTTATAAGCACTCCTCTGTCTGTCATTCTGATATTAGAACGTAAATTTTAGCAGGATTACCTGCAACGACAGAATGTGCAGGTACATCTTTGGTTACAACTGCTCCAGCCCCGACAATACACTTATCGCCGATATGGTATCCATATATTTTATCATTGTTTGTAAATTTTATCAATTACCTCCTTTGCATGTTCTTCCATAGAATACTTCCATTTGGAGCTCAATAATTTGTCATTAAATTCTGCAAGCAAGTTCTTATCTGAGAGAATTTCACAAATTAAACTTTTCAGTTCATCTTCACTGTGATATACAAACTTCGGATTGTACAATTTCACTATATCTTGGGCACCTACATTGTCCGAGACTATCACAGGAACTCCATACGACAAAGCTTCAAGAGTAACCAACGAGAATGTTTCTTTCCAAATGGAAGGAACTATCAAAACATCCATTGCACTATAAACATCAGCAATAGTAGAGGAGTCAAACTTACCTTTATAATATACAGGCAATGAAGGATGGGTCCCTACACCACCACCCCAAACAGACAAATCCCATGATTCTATCATACCAATGTCTTGCAAAACAGAGATTAGCAAAGGTAACCCCTTATATGGCGTACTATTGCCAATAAATCCTATATGTAGAACATCATGACCATATACTTTTCTAATACGATGGTCTTCTATACCTCCATGTGTAATGGAAACCACCTGTCCTTTACTTGTTGGCAAGTATTGCATAAAGACCTCCTTGGATGTCTCACTATTGTAATGGAAACAATCAACCAAAGAAAAACACTTCTTGTAATAGTCCAAAAGCTTTTGATAATCTTTCATCGTTTCATCCTCCTTAAAACTTTCTTAAATGGAACCACCCATTTGGCATTTCTCAACTTCAAGAATAGAGCTGACTTTGCACTGACATTACAATCCTCACATCTCTCGCATGAAGCCCCAAGACAGACCTCTCCACACTGATTTATGAAGTTCACCTTAGGACAAAGTCCAAAATAGTCATGCGAGGTATAAACTATACGTATTCCTCTATCATGCACTTCCTGTAAATATTCTAAAGGCAACCCCATCAGCGTATGGACATGAAACACATCTGGTTTTACCATATCAAGCATTCTCAGGAATGACGAAATATCAAGTTTTTTAGATGATATTTCGCTTTCCACATCCTTAATGCCATACATCAAAGGTACTGGCAGTGGATTTGTCATTTCAAAAGTCAAGATACCTCCATAATGCTTGTCTTCATGTACATAGCAAGACTTATGTAGCAAAGATGTTCCCCCAGGATAAAGAGCAACAACAAAATGAGCAAGATTTTGCTGAGCCAACATTAAGTCTTTGGCATACCTAACAAGTCCGCCACTGCGATAAGGAGAAAAGCCTAAAGTATAATGCAAAATACAGAGTTGTTTCATATATGATTTTTTTTTTGATTCTTGCAACCTGGCACCTACAATAGTTTTTCTTAAAATGAAAAACTTAAAAGCCAACCAATCTCTTACAAAATAAAGGATATTTAAAAAAGTTGGCAAAGAATGATGTAATTTCCTCAACTTATAGGTTTCAATGATTGCCTTTGTTGAGAAAGACATGCCACCAACTTTCATTCGTGCTATATGAGCAGGGATAAATAAATACTTTAGCGTATTTTTCTTTCTCATTAATAATTCATAGTCTGCACAAATCTTAAAATCAAGATTATATCCACCTATTGTTTCAAAAAGGTTGTGCCGATTATGAAGAGAGGCAACATGAGCTGCTACCATACCCCTACGCATTTTATTCCAAGAAGGTTCCTCACCCATAATCTTAAGCAAATTACCCTTCATATCAACATACTCATTATGAGCACAGATATAATCATAAGAGTTAACATTTGGAGTATTGTGTATTGCTTCCAAGTAGCGATTAATGGCGTTTGGCAACAAGATGTCATCCGCTCCGACAAACATCACCCAGTCACCTTTCGCCTTGCTCACACCTTTATTCCATGCATCATATATTCCCTTATCTGGTTCAGATATATGCACTGCTACTTTATTACCATACGAATCGATAATCTTGTTCGTATCATCCTTACTACCACCATCAACCAAAATCAACTCCGTTTCATCGGTCAACTGTGGCACTATGCTGTCAAGACATCTATTCAATGTTTTGGCAGCATTCCAAGTTGCTATTATTATTGAAATTATCATATTTCCTTCATTTATGAACTTACAACTATTTGCCAATCAAGCTATATAGCTTTCTTGTCATTTTGGGGAATTTTGACTTTATGGTCTTTCTAAGCCTACTAAGCAATGTTGTATTTTCCACCCAAGTTTGATCATACCAATGAATTGCAATACTGTTTTCATTTTGGGAAATAGGGGAGGCTATTACTGTACTGTCATAAACCGTAAAGTCCCCTGTCTTTTGAATAGTATCAATAAATTTCACCCCAAAAGAATCATGCAAAACCATCATCAATTCACCATCAATAATCAGTTTGTTAAATGTTCCATCCTCATTGACGAAGCATCTATTACCCCCCCCCATAAACGTCTGACAATAGTCTATTTATTACAGGATGATTAGGTGCAGAGTATATGAATCCCGTATTAATACCAAATCCAGATATTTGTTTGCCAGAAAGTGTATCGATTCCATTTTCATCCACATGAGCCATAACACCTGTTTTGAAATGATTATTCAAGAAACTTACCACAAAATCATTATTGATAGAATCATCAATACTCTTCATAAGCTCTACATCTGTATCCAAATACAGACCACCATACTTTTGCAAGACCAAGCAACGTATCACATCTGCCGCAAAGGCATATTGCTTTTGTTGCAAAGCTTCACGAACCCAGCGATACTTATCAACAGCAAAATTAGCTTCATCCCATTGGATGATTTCATAAGACGGACATTTCTTACGCCAACTATCAATACAATATTTTACACTTGGAGGTAAAGGTTTACCACCAAGCCAAACATAATGTATCTTTTTCACTATTTTCTTCATCTATATTTCTTTTTTTTTCAATTAGTAATCTTCTTTATAAATATAGCAGGGTTTCCACCCCAAATTTCATCTGCTGGAATGCTCTTTACAACTACAGAACCTGCAGCAACAATACTCCTATCTCCAATGGTAACGCCTTTACCTATATAGCAATTTGCTCCAATAAAGACATCATCGCCAATGATAACAGGTGCAGACTTTGCAAGCTTGTAATCCATAGAAGTTCTTCGTATCTTGTAATCAAGAGAATGATGATTGGAATCCGAAATACGTGTTCCACCACCAATTTTCACATGTTTACCTATAACCACTCTCTGACTACAATATATCATGGCTCCATTCATACCGCTGTAGTCTCCAATTGTTAGGGTTGCATTGGAAAGAACTATCAATTTACATTTTGAGTTCCAGGAATGGTCAGTATAAGAATTAAACATGACGTTATTCCCCAAAGAAACAACTCCAGAATTTCTATTGATTTGCAATACAGGAATGGCATTGTAACAACGTACCCCATGACCATACTTGCAATCATTCAATTTCAGAGAAAGCTTAAACCTCATCAAACAAACTTTAGCTTTCAATAAAACATTGCCATATTGTGTAGCCTTATAGAGTAATCTAATTATCCTCATACTTCTTGTCCTCCTCTACAAGAGAAGAGGCAAACTGTGGATAACTTAGTTTTACCCCCCCCACTTAAGACATGTCAAATATATTGCTTGTTGTATTGCTACAATAAGTACCGACCATGCCATTTTATTCTTAAAATAAAAATGCTTAAACACAACTAAATATAAACCTTGAAGATAACGATAAGGTCGCAACAATACTCGATTTATGAACCACGAGCCTCGTGATACCTGATGGTCTCGTCTGGCTTGAATTGGATATTTACCATAAGTTTCCCATTTTCCATCAAGGTCATCTACTTCCTCCCAAGATATTTCAGTATGAGGCATTTGCTTTACGAGCAGAGAGAACACGCTTTGGTCATGTCTGCATTCCTGAAAAGTTCCCATGTTAGGCGTTTTTGACTTTCTGTCTGTTATAAGGTCACGATGGTTGGTGGCAATGTCATTCCATTGCTCCACCATATCAACAGTTTTTGAAGTCTTCATCATTAAGAAGCAACCACCCCAAAGCTGTAAAGTAACGGCATAATGTTTCCATGTCTTGTGACATATATATTGGAACACATCGCCCTTCGTCCAATCCTTTTCCAAATGTTGTTGCTGAAATGCGACTATTGGCTTGCCTTCTGTCAACATAGAGAGATATTCTTGAAATCTGCCAACAGATTTTTCTATCCATCTATTTCCACAATCTGAATACACAAGAATATCTCCATTTTTCATATTCCTCAAGGTCTCATTTACCAAAAAAGGTTTCCAAGACCAATAACCAAACCCACGACGATACAATTTCGGACTAAATCCTCTAAAGAAATTCTCAGGAAGATCTTTCTCTGTAAAGAAATGTCTCTCGTCAAAGCAGAAAGGCTCGGTTTCTATATTCAACCGTTCCAATGCTGATGAAAATTTACTATCAGCAAATGATATAAGTATAACTTTCTTATCACCTAACATATTTTTTCTCTTTGATATTTGTCTTTGTTAATAAAACTGTAGAAAAAGCATACATATAGAAAAATCCTGTACGTGATATCGGACTTCCCATCAGTACACACAATACAGCTACTATATACAACAATTTCAACTTATTGTCATTTATAAGAGGTGTTTTGAACATCAAATAGAATATAAGCAGGGTTATAGGAATACCCCATTCAACAAACAATGCAGCAAAGGAATTTACCATTCCTTGCTCCATGTATCCCTCTTTGTCGCCCTCTGATGTCCAAGCATTTTCACGAGCATTAATAACCAACATATTTTTTGTTAGATTTTCAATATCAATGCCTACCCATGGATGCTCTTGCATAACTGCTGTGGCTATGGCAAAATCACCAACTCGTGCATTACCAGAACCAGTCTCAAGTTTTTCACTTACGTTACTATATACAATAGGACCTACCAATGCAACAAACACAGCCAAGAAGACAGTTGACTGAATGGCTTTTTTCAGTTTCATATTAAGTAAATAATATAAACAAAAAATTGCCGACATAACAACAAGTCCTGTTGTGGACATGATTGAAATGATTGCCAATACAGAAGCTATAATGATTGATTTCTTCTCTTTAAAATACAAGGCAAATATCAAATTCAAGTCAAGCAACAAATTCCAACAGCTTGGTTCCCAACAAAAACCTTGAATACGGTTCATTCCTGCAAAACCCTCTTGACCATTAAAATAAAAGAGATAAAGAAAGGTCTTAGGATTCATACCAAAGGAAGTGGTGATGAGATTATTCTTAAAAAGAATCATTATTGGTATGTGGCACAAACTATAATACATACAGAATCGTGTTAGCCTCTTCATCGTATGCACAAAGTCAGCCTGATGCAAATAATAAGGTGTCAAGACTACTGCCGCAGACAACCATGCCACTATCAAAAATGGCAATATAGACACTCCCTTCATCATGCTGAATGCGTAATAGAGCATGGAGAAGCCAACAATTTTTCCCCAATAAGAGAGTGGCACACGCTTTACATATCTCCAATTCAACAGGGTAAGTACTAACAACCACAACACGATGGCACCTTCCATAACTCCAGAGAATATTCTGATTCCAAATCCTTGGAAGCACAATATGCCCATAGACAAGGCCAATTTATTATCTTTAGATATGGACATTTTATTCTTAATCTTTTACCAACTTATTAAATACTCCTATCAAGTCTGCAACTATCTTGGATGGCTGATGACGTTCCAAAGACACTTTCCTTGCATTCTGACCTAACAGGCTTGCTTTCTTTCCATCAAGAACCAAGTCAGCAACTTCCGAAGCCAACAAATATGGATCATTAGCTGGAACAACTATTCCTGTTTCATCATGCTTCACCAATGTTGAGGTTCCTCCCACATCAGTTACTACAACAGGTGCTCCTAACAATTGAGCCTCACAAACCGTATTCGGGCTATTCTCTATATAAGAAGGGTGCACACAAACATCAGCCGAACAAACCACATCAATCAACAGATTGGCATTTATCACACCTTTAATGGATACGTTAACGTCATTATGCTTTATATGAGTCAACTTTTCCCATAAACGCATATCATTGACTCCATAAACTTCCCATACGAATTCGAAAGAGGCATTTTCCTTTAGCACCTTTGCCGCTCGCAATACCAAGTCGCCACCTTTATATATAGAGCCAGAGATAATAGACACAATGTGTTTCTTCTGATTATCTGTTTTTGTCCAAATCTTATAACTATTATAGATGACAGGACGCAACATCTCACTACAATAGAAATATTCAGCTTGTGGAGCGAGCAAACGAGTGATTTTTTGATCCCAATCCGTTCTTCCTATAAAGTATTTGCAAGAACGGAACATCTTCATCTCTCTCTCTTTGAATTCTTTCAATGCCAACCAAGTGAGAATAGCATTTTTGTTTCCCCAAAGCCATTTTCTCCATGACAATCCTTGTGGCATCCAAGCTTCATAATAAGGATTAAGTATTCCCTGCAAATGGATAACTACAGGAATATCAGTTAAAGTACTTGCCAGCCCAAAGCCATTCTCCGTACCAAAACAAAGGATAACATCGGGGCAAACTGCATTTATCACCTCCTTGATTCGCTCACAAAACTTCGCTTCCTTCTGATCATATTTCCAGAAAGTGTGCTTAATGGTTTCTATACCATAATACTCAGTTCCTTCGTAAGATTCATCCGAATTATGATCATTAGGAAATGCAAGAGATATTTTTATCTGATCGGAATATGACCTCTCTATCTCTTTTTGTAATGAAGCAATCCAGCCACCTCCATTATATTTATTTGTATTTTTAAGCAGTCCTGGAGTTCCTGCTAAAAACAAGACTTTAATCATTGTATACTAAAAAAATAATTCAATCTTTACCTTATTCTTCCTCCCATTAACGCTTTCTGCATCCAAACAGGAAGATATTTCATTGTTACTATATAGCCTATAATACAAAGCAATACTGTACCTAAGATATTTATAATAAAGGCGACTGTCATACATGTAATACCAGAATGGCGAACAATTGAAACAACAGGTTCTAACAGAAAACCATGAGCACAATATATAAACATGGACAAAGATGGGAAACCAATATTCTTATAGTGATCCGGCAGTGCCTGTGTCAACAAAGCTACCACAGGGATTCCTAAAAGAATTCCTAATCTGAAAATATAGACATGGAGTTCAAAAGTGTTCATACAATACAAGTCCCCGATTACTAATAAGACATAAGCCACCAATAATAGTTTGCTATTTTGTGTTACAGTTGGAAGTACTACACTTTTATTTACTCCTATATATGCGCCTAAAGTGAAAAAATAGAAAGTATTCATCAATCCCATATCATACGAGCCTGTTAAATCAAGTAAGAAAAGTACCATTATCAATGGAAATACAAATTGAGAGGCAACATTTTTCACAACAGCAAACACGATAGGAGCACACAAACAAATAATAAACAAATTTCTCATAAACCAAAGAGGTCCATCACAAGGATACATAAAAAATCCATGAGATTCCCAGTTCCAATCAATATATATACGATGTGACAACATGGCTGACCATTCAAATGCGACCTTTCGATACGCTAAACTTCTAATAAGATATGCCAATAAATTCCAAGCCATATAAGGTATAAAAATCGACTTTATGCGCCTCGATATTTTACCCCCCCCCAGAATATATCTCATCGCAAAAATTTGCAATACTTTCCTTCTTATCTACATTATGAAAGAAAAGTATTCCTGATATCAAAAAGAACAGAGGAACACCTATACTTGCAACTTCATGCCCGATAAACTTGACTATCCACCAATCGAATGTACCCAGAGTTACATCAGGAATAACGTGACATGATACTATCAATAAAATTAAAGGTAAACGTATTCTTGAAATTACGTTCAGCTGACTATTAAAATCACCTATTCTTTTCATACTTTCATTTTAAACAATTAAACAAAGTTAGCCATTTTTCACCTACATTCTCTATTTTATACTTGCCAGATGTATCAACTGCAGTTTGAGCCATAAACATCCTCTTAGACGAATTATCCATCAGAAATAGTAGTTTTTGTGCAAAGACATCTACATCAAAAGGAGGGACAAGAAAGCCTGTATTGCCGTCATCAACTATTTCACTTGCAGCAAGATAACTATTAAAAATCACAGGTATACACCCATAAGCCATTGACTCTGAAAGAGTTAATGGCCACCCCTCATAAATACTTGTCGCTATTAGTATTGAAGCTTCCCCATAATAAGGTTTCATATCACTTTTAAAACCTTCAAGTCTCACATGCTGGAGATTCTTGACTTCAATAAATTTATCTATTTTTGAGCGTTCAGGACCATCACCAACAATAACCAACTCCCAATCAGTTTTTACTTTTTCTATTTTAGCCCATACAGACATAAGATAATCTATTCCTTTTTGACTAACAAGGCGAGCAGGAAACAAACAGATTTTCTGCTTTTTGTCCCAATCTACTGAACTTGGTATCTCGATAGTAATAGGATTATTGATAGCAATAAGCTTTTCTGCTTTAGATATACCTGATATTTGAGCGAAGACAGAAGAAAATTTAGAGGTGAGCAACACATACTTATCAGATTCATGATATATTCTGCAATGTCTTCTCTTTATCAAGAGAGATATTTTAAAATAAAAATAAGGATAAAAAAACTTTCTTTTTATTCTCTCCATACGAGATAGAGGTATTTCATATCGCAATGCCTTCAAAAACGCATTAGGAGTATTATGCTCTACTGTTATAATCTTTAAAGTTGGAATATCACGTTTTAAGTTCCAAAGAAGTTTATCTACAGGAGCGTAAGAATCCTGAAATATGATAAAATCTATCTTTCTTTCTCTGACAATCTGTTTTAACTGTTCATAATTCTTTTGACTACAATAATTGTCAGAATCATGTGCTTGTGTAAATTTTACTTTATTATCCAACTTAGAAAGCAATAATTCAAAATCTACACCTACAAAGGAATATATTTGAACCCCATGGCCTTTACTTACAAAATAATTCGCTAAATAAGTAGTTACATTTTCTATCCCTCCATAAGAAGGATATTTATGCATATAAAATAAGATATTCATAATTATCTAATGACATATTTATAATAAAAGGAGCAATATTTTAAATAAATCTTTGGGAAATAAAGCATCGTTTTCTCTAATACATTCAAATGCTTCTTCACTATTTTATCCACAAAAGAAAATTGCCTTAAATTTCTATAAGAAACATCATACCACAAGAAGAATTCTCGCAATGAGAAGAGTGTCTTTCTGTGAAAAAATATTTGTTGTTGATTACTATCATTCAAGATCTTAAAATACAAATCAAATTGTCTGGAATACATAGAGACTATTTTTTCCATAGGGTGCCTTTTATGTCCAAGTCCTGTATCAAAAATATAATATTTGTATCCTATGTGAGAATTATATCTGATAGTAGAACAGAAACACAGATACTTATATATAAAAATGGAGTCTTCCCCATAAGATAAATCTTCATCAAATCTAATATCATTCATATCTATAATAGACCTACGAAAACACTTAGCCCAAGGTGCAGTATTCAATCCTCTTAATATAGCATCTTCCGCACATCGAATAGCAATAACTTCATCTTTGTACATTAATTCCCCTTGCTTTACTTTATCCGTAGCATTAATTGTGACTGCGCCTTGAATTTCCAAGTCAGAATCCTGATGGAATTTAGACAGGTAGCGGTTTTCCATCTCATCATCACTATCAACAAAACAAATCCACTCTCCACAAGCATTATCCAGTCCTACATTCCTTGCAGAACTCACTCCACCATTCTCCTTATGAAAGATTCTCACACGATTATCTTTCTTTGCATATTCATCACAAATAGCTCCAGATCTATCCTTACTTCCATCATCCACCAAAAGCAACTCAAAATTTTGATCCGACTGGGATAAAACACTCTCTATGCAGCGTTGCAAATAATGCTCCACGTTATAAACAGGCACTATGATACTAAATGTCGGTTTCATCTCAATACTTGCCATCTAAAAGTTTCTTCTTTAATCTCACTTCTCCAATTGCATTTGAAGAACTTCGTTGAATTACAAATTTCTTTCCATTTATCTTCATCAAATGGTAGGTTAGACTCTTCAGACTGCATGAAATAAAGATACTCATTTTCCATTGGAAGAGCGTCTATCTCATGGCAGAAAGAAGTGCTTGTGTCGTAAAATAGTTTTATAAGTTGATCTATTAAAAAGTATTCTACTAATTCATCATTCTTCTCCCAATACTTTTTCCACGCCTCCGACAAGAAACATGCCATGGGATGACCTGCAGGCATATACCAGAGAAAAGAAGACCACTTGCATTCACTGATATACTGTGGCTGATATGCGCTCTTTATGGAATACAGAGAACTTTGCTTGTCTATTGGATGCACAGGGAAGATTGTGGCATCCATCCACCATCCACCATATTTCCGCAATAGGGCAAAACGCAAAATGTCTGAAAAATGCGTCAAGGTCATTTTACCCTCTGCCAATTTTCGTAATACGACATTTGGCAACGTAACATATTGCTTATATGAATCAGTATCAAGCACAACCAACCGAAACTCACCTTTCATTCTATCAATCTGTTCTACGCATTGCTTTACCAAAGCTGGCATATGGTCATGCCCTTGCGCCCAAAACACCCAAATCGTATTATTGGTATTTGCCGTTACAGAAGCCTTCTCAAACGAGCTGTATTTGAGAGCCATACGTTTAAATCTTCGCTGTACATAACGATATACGACTTGATTTCGAGTAAAGCAACTTTTCTTTGAGCAACGTCTTGCTATTTTTGAGCAAAACGCATCTATTAAATAAGGTATGTCATGAATCATACATGAAGTTTTTTAAAAACAACTTTTTCTATATTTTTCTGAATAAAGATTCTCACTTTATCTATGAAAACGCAAACGACAAATATCATTATTGAGGAGAATACGACATACAGCACTCCTTCGACAGCATTATGGCAAAGCATCTGATAGTAATGCCCATAATGACTTGTAAGCCAATCTCGCACCATAGGGTATTCGGTAATGAGATATACACTCACTGCTGATGTAGAAAAGAATGTAATAAATCTTGAAGATTTCAAAGAAACATTCTTGAAGAGCAGGAATACATTGACAGCCAAAGCTATTGTCAATGGAGCGCAATATTCACCCGGAAGTATGTCTATCTGCATTTTAAAGAACAATTTACCTATTACTATACGTAAGAGAATCAGTACTAGCAAAGCGATAAGCAAACTTTTTTTGCCCCCCCATAATCTAAATTTTGCTACTAAATTTGGCTTTCTGAGCAATGCTCCTAAGCTATATACCGTAAGCATATTCATAAGGTCAAATCCCATCATATAGACCACTTTCAAATGCTGATAATGACCGAAATAAACATTGAGTACAAGAAGTATTTCCACCCATACCAGCCATTCCTTATCCGTCAAAGCAGAGAGCATCTTCTCCAAGAATGGTGCCACTAGTACCAAAAGGAAATATACCGTCATAAACCACCATGGACTATGACTAATCGGGAATATAACTTCCTTTATATCAAATGTTCCATTATGAAGATAACTGATTAGATTAAATCCACAAAGGTATATCGCACATAGAAGCAGATTCTTCACTATAGCCTTCTTGTTATTACGAATGCCAAAATAGCCAGTAATCAATATGAACAGGTCCACATGGAAACTAATAAAATTGGAAAGACCTGTCAAAATCTTTGCTACTAATGGATGAAATGTCCCAGGACATCCATCAACATAATGCCCCTTTATATGCCAAATCACTATCAGATACATGGCAAGGATGCGCAATAGTTCAAAGTTCGCTTGGCGAGTGTTGGTTTTTTTAGTCATATTTTTTATTTTCTAACGATAAATACTCGATTGGTAAGTGCCCTAATTTTTTCATTCACAAAGAGTCGTTCTTGCTTGCTACATGCTACAGCATAAAATGTCAAAGTCACAGAAACAACACTTAAAATGCATAGTATAGCAGAATACCATATATTGCTACTTGGAATCAAAAAATAGCAAACAATAGGGAATATGGCACTAAAAACACCAAATTTAAATAACGGCACAACTACATTTACATAATATTTTTTTATGCTCATTGATATTTTAGGCAATACTATTTGAATGCGTACAATCTGAGTTACTATCTCTACGCACAAATGAATGGCAAAGACATATTCTGGAATAATGCCGAAAAACTTTAATCCCACATAAGAAATAGGGACTATCGTTAACAAAAGCGAGCTTTCGATAATTTGGAATTTCTTTAAATCACCAACTGCATTTATGGAATGAACGACTGGATTCTGTAAGGTATAGAGTAAGCTATAACATAACACCAATCTTAAAAAGTTTGCAGTGTGCTCAGGTACCGTACCTAACCATAACTTCAGTATAACATCAGCTTCCAGCATAATAGGAAGCGTTATTAATAGCATTATAAAAAATGAGAATTTAGAACTCTTCATTACCAATGTATGCATATAGTCCAAGTTACCAGAAGCATAGCTTTTAGTAATCTGTGGGTTTATCGCCATCTGAAAATTATAGCAAAAGTTACGACATACATTTTGTACTTGCACGGCAATTCCTCGTGCAGCATTGACTACAGGTCCAAAAAACATATTCAAGAGAATATTTATACCCTGCGTGTATCCAACAGCCGCCAGATTGCCAGTTAACGTCCATCCTGCAAAATAAAACATTTTGTGGAATAGTTCCTTGTTCCTTTTAGGGAAAGTAAGAGATTCTTCAAAATGTCTTCTGCAATATATGAAATACAGAGATATATCAAAAAACTGTATCAAAAAGAAAAGCCATGCATAACTTATCAACTTGTCAAATGGCAAAACATTCAGCAAATACACGATAACTAGTTTCATTACTGCATCAAAAACAGATATATAGGCAAAAGCAGACATCTTTTCATAAGCCACTATCAAAGCATTATAAGGACTATAAAGGATTGAGACAAGAGCAGACAATACTGAAAACTGATATACCCACATTGCAGCCGTCATACGACTATCTGGGATTTGCAATTTCGTAGTCATAAACCAAAGACCTAAAGTTTCCGCTAACAGTAAAATAAGTCCCGATAACAATATATGAATAAACAATATATTGGCAAATGTTTGCGTTACTAATTTCTTATCGTCAGTTCCGATATTATAGGTTATAAAGCGTGAAGAAGCACCTGTTAAAGAACCAGTTATAAATCCCAACATGGACACGACTCCACCAACAACATTGTAAATACCAAAATCCTCTATACCAAGGACCCTTAATATAACTCTTGATGTGTATAAGCTAATTGTCATAGTGAATAACATTCTCACATACAACAATAGCGTATTCTTCGCTATTCGTTTGTTATTATTAGATTGAGTTGACATGTTTATATACGTTCTAATTGTTGACAGTAAGCGTCCAAAAATGTCACAACGCCCCTATTCGCTGGCTTTTTGCAAAGCCCGCAAATCTCATTTTTAAATTTCTTTCACTAAAAATTTCATTAATTCAAGCAGATTGTCATCGGAAGCAGGTTCTCGTAGTCCGTTCTACCAGATTTCACAGCCTTGAGCAAAGCTTTGAAATATTGCCTGAACGAGACTCCGACTTGCTTACAAGTCTGGATAAAGGTATTGTACATTGCCGATCTCAATGCACCCTGAACACTACCGAAGAACAACGAGCCCTTGCGCTGTATGGTCTGGGGACGTATCGCTCGTTCCGCATAGTTATCCAAAAGTTGTGATAATGCCATTGAATGCATCTTGCGATGGTTCCTGCTGTTTCTCCTTTAAAGGATAGTTCTTCTTGTACTGGATGAGCCAGTCATAATCGACTACTTCATCTTTGCAATACTTACGCAGGCTACGCCCCTTTCGGTTCTGATTATAATTCTGCATGACCTTTTCAAAATATTCTTTGCTTTCCATTTTATGCGAATTTTAAAACGGTTGCAAAGATAATATTTTTCATTCAACCCACCTTACGCTGTATTGGTGGTTTACCTACTGCTTTCTAATATTCTTAAAGCATACAAGTCAAATTGATAATAGTAACCACGAATGGTATCTATAGCTGTTCTATCTTTTGCCATAATAAATTCAATACTTATTTTTCAATATTCAATGTATTTTACATTATTGCATCAACCTCTCAAACTCTTTCGATCAAGGGTATCATCCAAAAGTTGTATAAATTTATCTGGGGTGATTTTTTTATCCAAACCTATTTTAAAGGCTGCCTGTTGTGAGTAATTAACATCATAATGGTAACGAGGATGTTGCTTTGGAACCCCCTTTTTGGCAGCTTCTTTAAAACCATTTATGTCATCATCATATTATATAGCCCAATTCATAAGTCATCAAATATCTTAGAATATGCCAAAAATCTTTAGAAAATTTTTCCTCCCTTTCAAGTATGGGCGAAAAGAAATCAAAGCTGCTATTTTGATTAAAGTCTTCAGATTCTATAACCGTACACAGATTTGATATCATTGCAGGACTTATATCTATACCATCCAAATCAAAATGAATTTTTTGTTTACATTCTGTATGAAAAGGAAAGACTATAGAATACATTTTCTTCTCCTTACAAAAGAATAATCTGTTCATGTCATTTACAGCTAACACCATGATATTATCAGCATGGTCTACCGTTTCATTTTGCATCATATATCGACAAGATTCAAGAACAACCAATAGCAAACTTCTCCGATCCTTAATCAGTTTTTTAGGAAAGGCGATTTCATATAAGTTACCTATCACTTCATACAATAACTTTTTCATGAATAAAAAGACAAATTTGTTTTTACAAATTTTCTAATCATATCTTTATCAAACTTATCAATTGGTGTTGTATCTAACGCCTTTGTTATTTGCTCTTGCTTCCGAATATCTGTTATTTTTAATTCTGCAAAAACATCATCTAAAATTTCTTGATAAGATTCGACTTGGTCTGCCTGTAACTCCAATATCTGACGATTTATATTATGCTGCTGTTCTTCTGTAGGGATATGAGTTCTCACACAATTGTTCTCATTGATATACTGTATACCTGCATTAAACACATCAAGCAAATCATTAGATGTTACAAGTAGGTATGATTTGATAAAAGACCTTGTCAGCATCGTATATAGAGAGTTACGATATTTATGTTGACCTAAGATCTTCTTTGTTATACATATCACGAAAGGAAATTCTAATCCTTTCACGTTATTTGCATTCGTTATATAAACAGAATCTTCGGTAGCAGATTTTGTTTCATACCCACGCTTTACCAAATAACCAAATTCCTTATTTATGGCATTGCTCAATTCATCCATATAATTATAGATGTCTTTGGAATCATCCACATATATGATCGCAATATCACCAGGAACGACATCAGGATTTTCATCCTGTATCTCATGAATTATCTTCTTCACTCTTCCTATTGTGGAATCATTGATAATTACCAAGCTCTCATCTGCCTGAATACCATTAAAGCGATTTATTGGCAATCTCGAAAGCCTCAAATATCCCTTTTCTGCATAATTAGTTTTATATCCCAAGTTTTCCCATCCTTGCTTATCAAACCAATTAAGTTTATTCTCTTCAAAAAGACCAAGTCCTACAGCATGAGCAAACATCAATGTTCGAGGATCTGTTCGGTAGCATCTATTCAAGACGATATCAACACCCCATTTCTTCTTTTTAACAGAATCAAAGATGTCTTGAAAGACATCGCCTGCCATATAAACTTTATGCCTAACCACTTTTTTACATACCTCAAAGAATACTTCTGGAAAATCTTGACTTTCATCCACCAATATATAATCAAAACATGGCTTAAAGTTTTTGTTAGGAATTGCATTAAGCGCATCTAAAACTTTTGAATAAATAAACTGATAATCAATGCCTGGCGAATATCTGTAAAAAGGTATATCATAAGTATTACATAAATATGAATATAAGCCTGAATCAGGATTGCTTTTAGAGCCCCAAGCCCTTGCCATCCATAACCTATCTCCCCATTTTATTTGTTTGCGGACACTCATAAAATCGAAGAAACGGGGGATTCTTTGGCGCAATTTATCCGCCAACGCTATATTATGACAAGTAAAAAATATCTTGGATTCATCTTCATTAACATACAAATCCTTTAACTTATGGAGAAGTAGCTCCGTCTTTCCTGTTCCAGACAATCCTTGGACGGAAATCATTTTCTTTATGGCATAATTTCTAAAAATGAATCTCGTTTGTTCACCATCAAAGAGGATAATATTCTTTTTTACTTTTTCCAATAGGGTTGTTGGTTGCACAGCACCTATTTTTTCAATATCATTAATGCTACCTGTCAACAAAGAAATTAACAAATCAGCCTTTCTTGCCTCATCACCATGTAATTTTGTTTTAGCAAATAAATCCTCTAAGTCAAAATTAGCATCATTATATTGCACCTTTTCCACTATTTCATCTTTCCATTTTCGAGCACGTCCAATAAAATCCAGATACTTATACTTATCTGACATTGAATTTAGGTCTTGGATTACATCTTCAACATAATCCAAAAAAGATACTTCCTCATCGGAAAGATTAATGAACAACAACTTATGAGATGGAACTAACACTATGAGTGCCCTGTCTTCATATTGATATTCATATTTTTCTCCTAAAGGAGCTGTTATTATGTACATTTGAAAATCAGCATGAGTGTTGGCATATTTTTCAAAAATCCCAATCACAGGCTTATTCAATGCATTTTCCTTTATCTGCTTATAAAACAAATCATTTCTCATAATAGCAATAAATATTTAGTATTCATTATCTATTTTACACTCAAATAAAATATGACAAAGCATATCATCACGGCTCAACCTACCACATTATATATTCCGAAGGTAAACTACCAATACAGCGTGCCCAATATTTATCAGTGGGTTAGCTGTACCAATAGTAAGCGGTCACTTTAGGTACGTTAAGCCATAAAATGAATGCTTTTTTATTATCTTTTAAGAAAAAATCATTTGAATTTATGCCCAAGAAGTAACTGTTGTCAGCTGCATCTATGGGCTAGTAAGTCTACCAATTTGTCCTTTGCCGTTTTCTTGATTCTGCGGAACACATCACAAACTCACAGTCTTGGCACTTGGCTTACGATAAGAATCGTTACGCAAACAATGAAGCATCTTGGTATAGCTTACATTTTGTTCTTTACAGAACCCATGAAGGTTCTTGCTCTTGTACTCGGTTCGAAACT
>ERZ1673741.762-NODE-762-length-31822-cov-11.852866_pt1 | contig 31822 bp, 28 predicted proteins | sample MGYA00580209_ERZ1673741 | MGnify/ENA primary metagenome ERZ1673741 (study PRJEB41218, sample SAMN15661754) | gut metagenome | host: Homo sapiens | place: Canada: London | collected 2015-08-20/2019-03-30 | study: EMG produced TPA metagenomics assembly of... | reverse complement strand
TAAAGTTTCTACTTCTTTAGTAGAGGTTGCCCGCTAATTTCCGAAGAACCAAAAAACAGACTCTGACTCCAACGCGCCCTTTCGGGACACGACCGGACGCTCCGGAGTCAGAGAGCAGAAGGATTCTGTTTGTCTTCTCCCCGAAAATGACCCGGGGGAGAAGACCAAAAACCTGAAGGAAGAAAAGGAGACCTGTCAGCGATTACGCGGTCTTCCCGCCCTTCGCGCGGGCAAGCGCCTCATGCGCATTGACAGGAATGAAGCGCCGCTCGGGCACTTCGCCCCTGCCTGCGAAGGCGCATCACTTCAGCGGGAGCTCCCGCCGCCCGCATTTCTTCTCCCCGATGCCGACGCGCGCCTTGAGGGCGCCCGTACGGAAAAAGGCCTTGCCGCAGGGCTCCCGAGGATTGATGCCGAAAGAGCGCTCGCATCGGGCGAACTCATTCAGATTCTGCCCGAATGGGCATTTCCTCTGGAATATCTGGCGGTTGAGCTCAACGGGCGCAGGGATGAAGCAGAGGCGCTAGCGCTTGAGGTTTCAGATTTTTTTGAGAGAAAGGCTTCAGGGCACAGGCGCTGAGGGAGCCTGCGCGCCTCTTTTCACCGCTTCCCGCATGGCAATTGAAGCGGCCGCCATGCCGAAGGTCGCCGTCACGACGATGCCCGAGCCGTACCCGGAGCAGGCAAGGCCCGCCGTCGTATCCATGCTGCAGGCTTCGTCACCCAGGGGCTTTTTGACGGGCTCTGCCGAATAGACGACCGGAACGCGAAAGAGGGGCGGCAGGGGTTTCCCGGGCTTTCCGGCATCGGGCGAGGCCTTCGGGAACCCGTATTCCTTCCGGAGCCGATAGCGCACCGACGCAAGAAGCGGGTCGCCCGAAATGCGCCCGAGGTCGCCAGCCTGAATTTCAAGGGGATTGGTGCGCCCCCCGCCCGCGCCCGAAACCACAATGAACTGCATTCTCGCGCGGCAGCGGGCAATCATCGCGGCCTTGGCGCGCACCTGGTCGATGCAGTCAAGAACAATTGCGTCCGAAGGAATCAGGTCCGCGGCATTCTCTTCGTCCACGAAATCCTCAACGCAGGAAACTGCGGCTCTCGGATTGATGAGCGCGATGCGGGCTTTCAGGGCCTCCACCTTCGCCATGCCGTAGGCTTCGCCCAAGGCCTGAATCTGGCGGTTGGTGTTGCTTTCCGCCACGTTGTCGAGGTCGATCAATGTGAGCTTCTCAGCACCCGTGCGGGCGAGCGCCTCCACCGCCCAGGAGCCGACGCCTCCCACGCCAACGACGCAGAAGTGCGTCTCCCGGATGGAAGCAGCGCCCTCCTTTCCATAGAGGCGCGCCACGCCTCCGAATCGTCTTTCAAAATCAATGACGTGTCGCTCGGTCATAATTCGCATGAGGAGAAAAGAGGAAAAAATAGGGGACATTCCGCTGCCATTGCGGGTAATTTCGGGCGAATCATCCGGGTGAGTACGCCTTTTGGCGGACGCGCCTGTCATGGAAACGTCACACAATTTAAAGCAAACCTTAATGGCCGGCGGGAAGAATAACGGGCGCCCACAGTGTCCAGGCACCGTTCTTCAAACCCCGAACCCGTCTTTATATCACCGGACACGCCATTTTCAAGGAATCCCCCATGGCCCAATTCCCCAAAGCGCACCCGTCGATTCTCGCCGGTGCCGTCATTGCCGCGAGCCTCTTTGCCTCTCAGGCCTGGGCGAGCGCTCAGCACATGGTCGTGGCCATGCCGCAGCTGCCGACCATCATCGAGCCGCAGGGCAAGAACCACAATCCGCTCGAGCGCGTTGCGTTCTCGATCTTCGAAACGCTCATCCACGCCGATCAGAAGACGGGCGAACTTCAGCCGGGTCTCGCGGTTTCCTGGACGCGCATTTCGCCTGAAACCGTCGAATTCAAGCTCCGTCAGGGCGTCAAGTTCCAGGACGGCACGGACTTTACGGCCGACGACGTGGTCTTCTCCTTCGGCCCCGAACGCTTCCTCTCCGACACCGCCCCGGGCCGTCCCGCTGCGGTCGAGTTCCTCGGAGGCCTCAAGTCCGTTGAAAAGGTGGACGACTACACCGTGCGCGTCACGATGAAGACGCCCGACCCCCTGATTGAGCGCCGCTTCTCCGCGCGCATGTCGGAAATCATTTCCGAAGACGGCTGGAAGAAGGCGGGCGGCTGGAACAACTGGATCAAGCACCCGATCGGCACCGGCCCCTATGAAATCGTCTCCTTCAGGACCGGAAACCGCCTGGAACTGAAGCGCTTTGACGGCTACTGGGGCGAAAAGGCCCCGGCCGAGAAGCTTTCCTTCGTCGAAGTGCCGGAACTCTCCTCCCGCGTGGCGGGCCTGCGCTCCGGCGAATTCGACCTCATTACCGAAGTCCCGCCCGACCAGGTGAAGCCCTTGTCGAAGGACGGCCGCATCGACGTGGTGGGCGGCCCGATCGACAACATCTACTCCCTCGTCTTTGACGACAAGTCGAACAAGATCATGACGAAGGAACTGCGCCAGGCATTCCTCTACGCCATCGACCGCGACCTTCTCGTCGAAGCGCTGATGGGCGGAAAGACGACGCCCGCGAACAGCTTCCAGTCGAAGACCTTCGGCGACCTCTTCATCCCTGAACTCGACAAAAAGCTCTACAACCCGCAGAAGGCGCGCGAGCTCGTGAAGGCCTCCGGGTACAAGGGTGAGCAGATCGTCTGGCGCATCCAGGCGGGCTACTACACGCAGGAGCTCACCGTTTCCCAGGCGATTGCCGGCATGCTGAAGGCGGTCGGCATCAACGTGAAGATCGAGGTGAAGGAAAACTGGTCTCAGGTTGAAGCCCCGGGCGCCACCCGCATGATCAACAATGCGTCGCTCTCGGCCTACTTCCCTGATCCCGCCTCGCAGCTCTGGCGCCGCATGAAGCCCGGCGCCTTCTGGGATGCGAGCGGCTACTTTGTCCACTCGCCCGAATACCAGAAGTTCGGCGACCTCGGCAAGATCCTTGAATCCTCGACCGACCCGGCCGCACGCAGGACCGCCTGGAAGGAAATGCAGGAAGTCTTCTTCACCGACCCGCTCGCCTGCCCGATCTACGCGCTGCCGATGATTTACGGCAAGCAGAAGAACGTGATCTGGGAGCCGGGCACCCAGGGCGCGCTTGATCTTTCGGCGAGAAACCTGAAGTTCAAGTAATCCCCTGACTCCTGACCCCGAAAAAGACCAGAAGAATGAAGGAAACTGACTTATCCTCCGATCTCCGTGAAGGCACGGAGCCGCTCCTCGCGATCCGGGATCTCCGGGTCGCCTTCAGCGGCGTTGAAGTGCTTCACGGAATCGACCTTGATCTTCCGAAGGGCGAGACGCTCGCCCTCATCGGCGAATCGGGGTCAGGCAAATCCGTCCTCGCAAGGTCGATCCTCGGCCTTGCGGGGTCAAAGAACACCACCACCGGAAGCATCCGGTTCGAGGGCCGCGAACTCGCCGGCGCCCCTGAAAAGGAGCTCCGCCGCATCCGCGGCGCCGAAATCAGCATGATCGTGCAGGACGCCATGGCGGCTCTGAACCCCATGCGCACGATCGGCGACCAGCTGATTGAAACCATCGTCTACCGTCATCCCGACTATCGGAACCGCGCGAGCGAACGGCTCCTCTTCGACAAGAAGAAGGAACTCACTGAGCTCGCGATCTCATTCCTGAAGCAGGTCGGGATCACCGCGCCCGAAAAGCGCATCTCGAGCTATCCCCACCAGCTCTCGGGCGGCATGCGTCAGCGCGTGCTGATTGCGCTCGCGCTCATCGGGGCGCCGAAGCTTCTGCTCGCCGACGAACCCACGACCGCGCTCGACGTGGTCGTGCAGCGCGAGATTCTCTCGGAACTGAGGGATCTCGTGCGCGCCCGCGGGATGTCGATGCTTCTCGTCACGCACGACCTTCACCTCGCGCGCGACGTCGCCGACCGCGTCGCCGTCATGTACGCAGGCACCCTCATGGAAGTCGGGCCCTGCGAAAAGGTGATTCCCAATCCCTCGCACCCCTATACCGAAGGGCTTCTCAATGCCATGCCCGACATGGAAAGCCCACGGGGGTCCCTGAAGCCCATTGAGGGCGAGGTGCCTTCGCCCTCTGAACTCGGGAAGGGCTGCCCCTTCGCGAGCCGGTGCGTGCTCGCGGAAACCCGCTGCCGCGAGCACCTCCCCGACATGATCGCCATCGCGCCCGACTGGTCCTCGCGCTGCGACAATGCCCATACGCGCACGGCCGACCTCGAAAAGCTCGAGGAGCTCGCGGCTGCGGCTCCGGAAGGCGCGGGGTCGGTCAAGATCGAAAAGGAAATCGACCGGAAGGGGTTCGGGAGCGTTCAGAAGAGCGACTTCCCCGTCATCGTCGACGCCCGGATCAAAAAGCACTGCTACTACGCGCGCCGCGGGTTCTTCGGGCGCAAAACCCCCTGGAACGTGCTCGAGGACGTCGATCTTCAGATTAAGAGCGGCGAAGTGCTCGGGCTCGTCGGCGAATCGGGCTGCGGCAAATCGACCCTCGCGCGCCTCATGCTCGGCCTCATGCGCCCGACCTCGGGTTCGGTCAAATTCCGCGATGAGGAATATCCCGAACCCCGGACCGCTCCCTGGAGAGCGCAGCGCGCCGCGGCGCAGATGATCTACCAGGACCCCTTCAGCTGCTTTGACGAGCGGATGAGCGTCCTCGACCAGATCGCCGAACCCCTTGAGGTGCACCTCCATCTCTCTCACGAAGACGCCTGCGCGAAGGCGCTTCAGGTCCTTCGGGCCGTGGGTCTTCCCGAACACAATGCGAAGAAGCTCCCCGGCGTCATGTCGGGCGGGCAGCTTCAGCGCGCGGCGATTGCCCGCGCGGTGGCGCTCCGGCCCGCGCTCCTGGTCTGCGACGAACCCGTGGCGTCGCTCGACGTCTCGATTCAGGCCCAGGTCCTCGCGCTTCTCAATCGCCTGAAGGCCGCCACCCACATGGCGATGCTTTTTGTTTCGCACAACTTGAACGTCGTGCGCTACCTCTGCGACCGCGCGGCGGTGATGTACTTGGGGCGCATCGTCGAGCTCGGGCCCGTCGACGAAGTCTTCCACCATCCGCAGCATCCCTACACGCGGCTGCTGCTCGCCTCAACGCCCGGCGCCGAGGACGACGTAATCCGCTTCTATCCGAAGGGCGTGATGCCAAGCCCGATGGAGCGCCCCGAGGGGTGCGTCTTCGCCAACCGCTGCCCCGTCGCGTGCGACCGCTGCAGAAAGGAGGTCCCGCAGCTCGAGGCCGTGAACGACCATCACCAGACGGCTTGCTTCGTGAAGCACTCCTTCATCACCGATGCGCCGCTTCCCGGCCCTTCGCAGCAATCGGGAGACTGATTCATGTTCGCACTCATTTCGAGACTTGTCTTCCGCTCGGCCCTGACGCTCCTCCTCCTTGCAGCCTGCGTCTTCTTCGGGCTTCACATGACGGGCGACCCTGCGCGCCTCATGCTCGGCGATTCGGCCGACCAGATCGCGCTCGACGCCTTCCGCGAGCAGTGGGGACTCAATAAACCCCTCTGGGAGCAGTTCATCGTCTACATCCAGAAGGCGCTCACGCTCGACATGGGCGTGAGCTACGCGACGAGCCAGCCCGTGAAGGACGTCTTCCTCGAGGCGCTCGACGCCACGATCGACCTCATGGTGCCCACTGCCATAGTGACGCTTCTCATCGGCATCCCGTCGGGCGTCGTTGCGGCGCTCCACCGCGACACCGCGCTCGACCGCGGCATGATGGTGCTTTCGGTCTTCGGCTACGCGGTGCCCAACTTCTTCATGGGCGTGCTCCTTCTGCTCGTCTTCTCGATCTGGCTCGGGTGGCTTCCGTCCTACGGGAACGCGACGCTCCTGCACTACATCATGCCGATCATCACGATGGCGACCGCCGAGGCCGCGATCTTCTCGCGCTACGCAAGAAGCGCGATGCTTGAAGCCATGCGGCTTCCCTGCGTGCGGGCGGCAAAAATGAGAGGGCTCCCGAAAGCGCGCATCATCTGGCTCCACGCGCTCCCGAATGCAATGCTCTCGATTCTCACGATTCTCGGCTTTTTCCTCGGCACCCTCGTTGCCGGCGCCGTCATCACGGAAACCGTCTTCTCCTGGCCCGGCGTCGGGAAGCTCCTCGTTCAGTCGGTGGCGCTTCGCGACATTCCGGTCGTGCAGATGATCGTGCTCGCCACAGGCGCATCCCTCATCCTCGCCAACCTTCTCATGGACATTCTCGCCCTCGTCGTGAATCCGCGCCTGAGGAAGGAAAACTGACCGCTTCCGGGGATCCAACGAAAATGACTGCTGCCACGCAAATTGCTGAAAAGCCGGGGCTTCTCTCCCGGATCATTGCCGGAAGACCCCGCGGACTCGCCGGGCTCTCGGCGACAATCCTCGTCGTCTTCTTCTGCGCGGGGCTTCTCGCGCCGGTCGCCGCCCCCTACGGGCTCGAGGACATGGATCTGATGTCGAGGCTCGCAGCGCCCTTTACGTCGCTCGCGCACCCGCTCGGGACCGACGAGCTCGGGCGCGACGTGCTCTCGAGGCTCCTCTATTCCCTGAGGCTTTCCTTCGTTCTTGCCGTGACGGGCACGCTTCTCGGGGCCATCGTCGGCACGGCGCTAGGGTTCCTCGCCGCCCGGTTCGGGGGCTTCATCGACGACCTCGTCAATACCGGGATCGACTTTACGGCGTCGCTTCCCTTCATTGTGCTTGCGCTTACGATCCTTGCCTTCCTCGGCACCGACGTGAAGGTGATCATCGTCATCATGGCGGTCTACGGGTGGGACCGCTACGCGAGGCTCGCAAGAAACCTTGCGCGTTCGGCCTATACCGAAGGCTATGCCGGAGCGCTCGAGAGTCTCGGCATTCCGACCCGGCGGATACTGCTGAGGCACATTCTTCCCAACATCGCGAGCGCCCTTGTCGTCAACATGACGCTCAACTTCCCCGGGATGATTCTGCTTGAAACGTCGCTCTCCTTCCTCGGCGTGGGCGTGCAGCCCCCGATGAGTTCGTTGGGCACCATGCTCGGCTTCGGCCGCGACTACCTCACCACCGCCTGGTGGATCGCCGTCATTCCCGGCGTCGTCATCGTGATTTCGACGCTTTCCATGTCGCTTCTCGGCGACTGGGTCCAGCAGAAGCTCGACCCGCAGAGCCGATAAGTTTTTTTGAAATTGTTTGAGTGAAATGCCGCACGCAAAACCGCTTTCCCGTGCGGCATCTTTTTTGAGATGTCCTTGAAATTTCTGATCGCGGGCTTCGACGGGCTGAGGCCCGACTTTGCGACGCCCGACAACATGCCTCGGCTCGCGGGCTTCCTGGAAAAATCCCACACGTGGGAGAACTACCTCGCTTGCTTTCCGACGGAAACCTACGTCAACCACCCGTCGATCTTTTCAGGGGTCCGCCCGGAGCGCCACGGCGTCATCGCCAACAGCTTCTGCTACGAGGACGAAAAGCGCCGGATGCACCTCTTTGAAGGCTTCCGCATCGACTCCGTCATGGAGGCCGACGCCCTCATGCACGGGCTCTACGCGGTGCCTGATTTAGGCGCCCGGCTCGCGCGCGAGGGAAAGCGCCTTCGAATCTACTGCGCCAATTCTCCGGGAAGCACGCGGCTCCAGCATGTGCATGCCTCGGACTTTAAGGGCCACCTCAACGCCCCGGTGCATGCGCTCGACCAAACGATCCCGGCGAGAGAAGCACATGAACTCATCCGCACGCACGGGAACGGCGTCCCGCTTGAATTTCCGGATGCGCTCGGCACGACGCTCACGGTCGACCTCTTTTTCGAGCGGGAACTCAAGAACGGCCCCGAGGGGCTCGCCGAAGCGACGGTTCTCTGGATCGGGGAGCCCGATCACAGCGAGCACGAGCTCGGGCTCTTTTCCGACAAAACGCTCGAGGGTCTCCGTCAGGCGGACCGCGAATTCGGGCGGGTGCTCGACTGGTGGGAAACGCAAGGTCGCGCGAAGGACATTCAGCTCGTCGTCATGTCGGACCACGGGCACGTCGAGGTCGCGCGGCATGCCGACTTTGAAGAGATTCTCGAGAATGCCGGTCTTCACGTGCTGACGGGAAGCGGCATCGCGCGGGGCGCAGAACCCCGGGCAGACGACGTCATTCTGATCGGCGAATACGCCTCCGGCATCTGGGTGCCGGGAAAGAAGCGGGAAACGCTCGAAGCCGTGCGCGATGCGCTTATGAACTCGCCCGAGGTCGGCATGGTCTTTTCACAGCCCGATCCGGATCGTCCCGACGCCCGCGAGGGGCTCATTCCCGGAACCTTCTCGGAGGGGCTCCTCTCGAGCGCCCACCCGCGCGGACCCGACATCCGGTTCATCCCGAGGGGCGACCCCAAAACCGGGCGCTGCGTCATGACGAATGCGCTGGCGCTCGGGAGCGGCGCGCACGGAGGGCTCCTCCCGCAGGAAACGCATGCGCTTCTCGCGATTCAGGGGAGCCGCTTCCCCGGCTTCGGGCGCCATCCGGAACCCGCGACGCACGAAGACTTTGCAGCGACCCTCATGACGATGCTGGGGCTCCTCGACGACGATGCGCCGCTGCCGCTTCCGACGGGAAGAATTCTCTCTGAGGCGCTTTCTGAAGAAGCGTCGGCGCGGCGCGCACCAGTTCCCCGGGAAACGCTCACGATCGCGAGGGGTGATTTCTCCCAGACACTTCACTTCCTCACCCTGGAGGGGAGGAGCTACGTGCTTTCGGGCGGACGAACGGAAAGACTTCCGCTCTGAAGCATCGCTAAAGCGGAAGGAGAAAGGCGGCGGGGAAATCTTTAAAATCTGAAGCTTTCAATCTTCTCGGGAAACGCACATCCTCATGCAGAACGCCGCACAGATCCTCGACTGGGCAGCCTGGGCGCCCGGCCTCGCCGGGAAGGACGACTGGCGCGAGGCCGCCTCGCTCCCGTCCTTCGGACTTGAATCCTCGCCCTATGCGCCTCCCGGCGCAGAGGAGCCCCCGGCGAAAGCAGCTGCGATCCCTGCGATGCTTCGCCGGCGCCTCACGCCTCTCGGACGGGCCCTTGCCGAAGTTCTCGGGCCCCTCGCCGCGAAAGCGCCTGACGCCCCCTGGGTTTATGCGTCCCGCTGGGGAGATGCGGCGCTCGCGACGGAGCTTCTCACCGCGGCGGCGCACGATCAGCCGCTTTCGCCCGCCAAATTTGCAGCAAGCGTTCACAACGGCCCCGCGAGCCTTCTTTCGATTGCGCTCGGCCACAAAGGCGCGCTCACTGCACTCGCGAACGGCCCCTGGAGCGCTGAAGCCGCCTTCGAATCGGCCGTGAGCGAACTTCTTCAGCACGAGACGGTCATTCTGACCGTTGCAGAAGCCAAGCCCCCGGTCGACTTTGATGCGCCCGGCGTCACGCATGTCTGGGGACTCCTCCTTGGGCGCCAGAATGAAAGTGCGGACCCGGAAGTCTGGGCGAAGGAAAAGCAGAAAGGCCCCTGCTGCGCCATTACCACGCGGCCCTTCGAATCCGCGGAAGCCCCTGACCCGCGACTCGCGGAACTTGCCGGCACGCCTGCCGACCTTGAGGTTCTCCGCTGGCTCATCGCGTCGGACGCGCCCTTCTTCACGCACCTCGACCGCCATGCGGCCTGGGTGTGGGCAAAATCGGGCGCGCTCGCCCGCTGACGAAGAGGCCCTTCATGCGGTACGTTCTGATGCCCTTCCAGTTCGCGGGCACGGCCTTCGCTTTTGCGCTCTTCGGGCTCGGAGGCGTCATTTTCGGGCTTCTCATTACGCCCGTGCTCAAAATGACGTCGAAAAGTCCCGAAGAGGAACGACGGCGCGCCCGTGCGGTCGTCCGGTGGTGGTTCGGGCGATTCGTCGCCATCATCACGGCGCTCCGGCTCGTGCGGGTGGAGGTCAGAACCCCTGAAGCGCTGATGAAAGAGGGAGCGATTCTCGCCTGCTCCCACCCGTCCCTCATCGACGTCGTCTGCCTCCTTTCCGTTGTGCCCGAGGCGACGACCATCGTGAAGGCGTCGCTTTTGAAGAACATCTTCACGCGCGCGCCCATTCGCGCCGCCGGCTACGTCTCGAACGCCGAGGGGCCGGATGCGATCGAAAAGCTCGCCCGGGAGCTCGACTCGGGGACGGCCTTCGTCATATTCCCCGAAGGCACCCGTACGCCGAGCGAATTCCCGGAGGGCGAAATGCCGCAGCTTCACCGGGGCGCCGCTCAGCTCGCGCTCCACACGGGGCGCCCCATCACGCCGGTCCGCATCACGGCGAGCCCGCGCTGGCTCACCAAGGACCACGGCTGGTGGCATTTGCCCGAGAAGCCCATGACGCTCACCTTTGAAGCGCTTCCCGAGCTTCCGGCGGCTCCCTATCTCGACCTTTATAATTCGACCCCTCGGCTCGCTGCCCGGCGGTATACGCTTGCCCTCGGCAGAGAACTTTTTCCCGGGATTCGTCAACCTACTTCCTCCGATGCGCCATGACTGATCTGATCTCCGAAATCCAGTCCCTCATCATTTCGTCGCTCGGGCTCGAAGACATCCGCCCTGAGGACATCGACCCGGATGAGCCGCTCTTCGGCGAAGGGCTCGGCCTCGACAGCATCGACGCCCTCGAGCTCGGCCTTGCCGTCAAGAAGCGCTGGGGCATCACGCTGACCGCGGAAAGCGAAGAGGCAAAGACCGTCTTCAGGACCGTCCGCACGCTCGCCGCCTACATTGAAACGCATAAGCAGAATTAAAGAAAATGACACCCTTTACCCCTCAGGAAGAAAAGGTCTACCAGGTCCTCTCCGAAATCCTCGTGAACGATTTCGAGATCCCCGCCGACAAGATCAAGCCTGAAGCCCGTCTCTACGAAGACTTCGACATCGATTCCATCGACGCGGTCGACATGATCGTGCAGCTCAAACCCCATCTCGGCGGCCGCCGCATTTCCCCGGAAGCCTTCAAGCAGGTGCGCACACTGGGCAACGTCGTAACGGTCATCGCGCGCGTCCTTGAAGACCCCGCCGACGGAAAGGCTGATTAAAGCCCCTCTTCAGACATGTCGGCATCCCCGCTTCTGAAAGTCATCACGGGCGGCGCTGCCGCCCTTTTGATTTGCCTTTATCCCTTCTGGGCCTGGTGGGGATTAAGCCGCTTCGGGATTCTGCCCGTGGCGCTCTCCTTGGCCGGCATCATGCTTCTGCGGGCGCTCATGTCGCCCTCGCGGAAGAACTTCGGATTTGCCGGCATTGCGCTTGTCCTAGCCGCACTCTCGGCGATCCTCGATGCCGAGGAGCCGATGCTCTTTTATCCGGTCGCGGTCAACGGCTTCCTTCTCTGGCTTTTTGGCACATCCCTATCCTCAACGCCCATCGTTGAAAAGTTCGCGAGGCTCCGCACGCCCGATCTCCCGCCCGAAGGCGTCCGCTGGTGCCGCGGCGTCACGCAGGTCTGGTGCGGGTTCTTCGTCCTCAACGGCAGTGTCGCACTTGCCACGGTGCTCTATGGAGACCGCGGACTCTGGATGATCTGGAACGGGTGCGTGAGCTATGTCCTCATCGGCATCCTCTTTGCGGGGGAGTTTCTGCTCCGCAGAATCCGCATGCGACGCGCCGCCGCGAGGAAATAGTCCGGTCGCCCTAAGTTTTCCTCAAGGACGCTCTCCTTCGCAACTTCAGGTCCTGCAGATCCCTCCCAAGGGGGTCGTGCTTCGCCAGCAGTTCGATGTCGTCTGCGAGCTGCATCGCATAGAGCACGCGCAGATAGGCGCCCATGGACACCGTGGGTTCTCCGCGTTCGATTTTGCTGACCGTAAGCTCGGAGCACTGCGCGCGATCCGCGACGAGCGCAATGGTGTAGTTCCGGCGAAGCCGTGCAAGCCGGATTTGTTCTCCCGCGATGCGGAGCTTCTCTGCAATCTTCCTGGGAAGCAAGGTGGAACGGGTGGCTTTAGTCATCATTAAAGATAGATTGTTCTCGATAATACATATTTTATTATTCAGGTCGGATAGGATCATTATTCTCTCGAATCTGATCTTTCCGGAATCCCTGAGGCACAATAGCAGTTGCAAACCAACTCTTTTGCCTGCAGCGCCGTGATCTCCGAAACCCGCATCTCCCGCATTCTTACCCTTCAGCCTTCTGATCGGCCCATCGGCATTTTTTCCGACGGAAGCGTGCTGACGCTCAGAGGCTTTCTCGCGGGAACTGCCGCCTGGCGGGATGCGGCGCTGGCGCTTCCTGCCGACGCCCGCGAAAATGCGGTGCTCTATTCGGAAGATGCGCTCGAACTTCTCCCCGCACTCTTCGGCTTCTGGGCGGCCGGCGTTCATGTCATCCTGCCCGGAGACATTCTCCCCGGCACTCTGAAGCACCTTGAGGACTCCGGGGTCGCGCTCGACAAAACCTTCCTCGCGCTCGGCGCCGTTGGGATGGATGCCGGGAACCGGATCGCGCATCTTGTTTCGCCGGTGGAGAGAACCTCGGACTTCAATGCCTTGGAAGCCCCTCATGATCTCGGTCTGCTCGACGACAAAGCGCCGCTTCTGTCTCTCCTCACGAGCGGAAGCACAGGAAAGGCAAAACTCTGCAGAAAGCGCCTCGAGCAAGCCTTTTTCGAACCCGAATCGATTGACGCAGGAATTCCTGGCGGCACTTCTGCCCTTGGCGCCATTGAAGTCTTAGGCACCGTGAGTGCGCAGCATATTTACGGACTGCTCTTCCGGGCGCTCTGGCCGCTTCTTTCGGCGGAAGCGCTCATCGTCGGAAAGCGCCTTCACTACCCGGAAAATCTGGCAGCAGCGCTCAAGGAAGCCAAGGTCCGCGGACATCGCGCCGTCGTCATCGCGGCGCCTGCGCACCTGAAGCGCTTTACGGACCCGACGCTTTTTGAAGATGCGAGAGACCGCGTCATCCTCGCCTTCTCCTCCACCGGCCCGCTCGATGATGAGGGCGCCCGGGTCGCACGCGCAGCGCTCGGGCTCTTCCCCATGGAAGTCTTAGGCTCTACCGAAACGGGCGGCATCGCCTGGCGCAGGAGGTCTCTCGAAAGTGACGGGACAATTTCGACGCCGCCCTGGAAAACCGTTCCTGGAATCACCGCGGGCGTGCGTCTCGAGGACGGCCGCGTGCTCCCTGAGGGAGAAGGACTCCTCACGCTCTCCGGGCGCCACCTTGACCATGAAGGCTGGAACGACGGATCTGACCGCATTCGCCTGAACAACACGGGGTTTACGCTCCTCGGCCGTGCAGACCGAATCGTCAAGATTGAAGGGAAGCGTGTTGCGCTCCCTGAAGTGGAAGCGCTTCTCGTAAAGGGCGGACTCGCGAGCGAAGCGAAGGTCTTTGCCTTCGGCGAAGGGAGGCGCGAAGCGCTCGCGGCCGTCTTGAAGCCCGCGCCTCAGATCAAGGACATTTTCCTCGCCGACGGCAAAGCCGCAGCGGTCCGAAAGCTTCGCGAAGAACTTGGCCGGAATCTTCCGGCAGTATCGATCCCCAGACGCTGGCGGCTTGTCGACGAACTTCCTGCAAATGCTCAGGGGAAGACTACAGTGAAGGCCCTCGAAAGCCTCTTTGACCCGCGTCGTCCGGAGTGGCTGCTGGAAAGCGACGAAGTTCATGAAGGCACCCGGCATCTGCGCCTGAGGCTCGAAGCTTCCCCCGGACTCGAATGGTTCAGGGGGCACTTCCCCGGTCTACCTATTCTCCCCGGCGTCGCGCAGCTTCTTTTGGTCGAAAGGGCTTTCCGCGCCTATGCGCACGTGAGCTGCGACTTTAAGGCGACGCAGGTGAAGACGCTCAAATTCCGTGCGGTTACAACGCCCGGCATGCGTCTTGCGCTCGAGCTTGAATGTCCCTGCGGCATTTCGTCTGAGGAAAGCTTCTCTCTCAAATTTGCCTGGAAGAAAATCGGCGACTCTGAAGACGTCCAATCGAGCGGCACCATTGTCTTCACGAGTGACTGACGGCCCTCCACAGCGTTTTTCCGCTCCCGCCTTTTTCCTCCGGGCGTTTTCAAAGCGCGCGTGCGTCGTAAAATGGTCTTTTATGCCTGACGGCTGCGGGGAGCTCGTCTTCCCAATTCCAGCCGCCCGGCATCGCGACTGCTGCGGCATCCGACCGCTCAGACCCAATTCAAAACGAGGAGACTCTTGATGCAGTTCGTTTTTGAGACGCCCACCCGACTCATCTTCGGCCCGGGAAAACTCGATGCCCTTCGCACGGAAAAACTGCCGGGCAAAAAGGCGCTGCTCCTTACATCGCGCGGCGGCTCGGTCGTGCGTTCGGGCGCTCTTGCCCGCGTGACGGCCGCTCTAGATGCGCAGAAGATTGAATGGGTGCATCTCGCCATCGTCGAACCCAATCCTCTCTCGACCACCGTCATGACCGGCGCCAACCGCGCCCGGGAGGAAGGCTGCGACTTCGTGATTGGTCTGGGCGGCGGCTCCGTGATGGACTGCGCCAAGGCGATTGCGCTCTGCACCACAAATGACGGCGACATCTGGGACTACGTCCAGCAGGGCCAGGGCGGGAGGAAGCAGATCACTGCCACGCCGATCCCCATCGTGGCCATCACGACCACTGCCGGCACCGGTTCGGAAGTGGATGCGGGCGGCGTCATCACGAATCCCGTCACGCAGGAAAAGTGCGGCATCGGCCATCCGACGCTTCTGCCGAAGATCGCCATCGTCGACCCCGAACTGATGCTCTCAGTTCCGCCCATGCTCACGGCCTATCAGGGCTTCGACGCGCTCTTCCACGCTATCGAAGGCTACGTCACGAAGCGCCCCAACTACCTCTCCGAAATGTATGCGCTCGCGAGCGTGCGCCATTGCGCCGAAGGCCTCGCCCGCGCCGTCCGCGACGGCTCTGACTATGAAGCCCGCGAACACATGGCGATTGCCAACACGCTTTCGGGCTACGTCATGGTCTGCGGACGTCTTACGAGCCAGCACTCGATGGAGCATGCGCTCTCCGCCTTCCATCAGGATCTCCCGCACGGCGCCGGCCTCATCATGCTCTCGCTCGCCTACTTCGGCCACATGATCAAGACGGGTGCCCGTTCCGACCGCTTTGTCGAACTCGCTCGAGCCCTGGGCGTGCGCGATGCTGTTCATCCTGCGGATTTCCTGCGCGCGCTGCATGACCTGCAGGTTGCCTGCGGCGTTGACAACCTGCGCATGAGCGACTACGGCGTCACGCGTGAAGAAATTCCGGCGCTTGCTGAGAAAGCCCGCTCTGCCGGCGGCATGCTCTTTGAGCAGGACCCTGTGGCTCTGACTTTTGAAGACACCGTGGCGATTTTTGAGGCAGCTTACCGCTGATAGCGGTCCATTGGCTTGATTTTTGTATTCAGTTCAGCCGCTTTCGGGCGGCTGAACTGTTTTATGGACTATTCAACCTGCATCAACAGTTCCCGGATGCGCACCGGGAAATCGCAGGCCAGTTCAAGCCTTCCGTCCTGCCGTCTGAGGAGCCCCTGCTTCTCCCAAGCATTCAGCACTTTGCTCACTGCAGGACGCGTCGCATGAATCAGTTCGGCAACTTCCGACACGCGAGCATCGATGGTAAGACGCTTCCAGGCCGCATCTGCATCCTCCGGGACGAGCTCGAGAAGCACAATGAGGAGCGTTGCGAGTCGAAGAGGCAAAGGATCGACGCCGCAGACGAGGAGCCCTTCGATCTGACGCTCGTGATGCTTCGCAAGACTCATAAGGTACTTGAGCTTGAGATCACTATCTTGCTCGAGGAGCTTAATGAAGGCAGCTTCCTCCATGACCCTGACAGAGACCGGCGACAATGCCAGCGCCATCAGAGGCATATCCTTCCCGGGATGCAGCACGGCCTTGGGTGCCCCCAGAAGATTACCAGGTCGAAAAAGGCTCGCCATGCGGTCAAAGGTATCGCCTCTGCCGAAACACGTGGCTATCAATCCGGATTCGATATAAAAAACCTGCCGCTGAACTCCGAAAAAGAAGAACTCATGTGCAGGCATGATCTTCTGCGGACACTTCATGAACATGGCTTCAAACGCCTGATCATCCGGCTCGAGCAGCCAGGGTACTGAGGCAAAAATCCTGTCGCTTGAAAATGCTTGGGTGAAGACGGAAGTCGGTGAAGCACTCATAATCGGAAGCAGTGCGGCCATAAAAACAAAGACCCCTGTTCTGCAGAGGTCTTTGATTCTAATTAAAAATGCCGATTAAATGCCTTTCTCGATATCCGCAAGGGCGTTGAGAGCCGCCACGCGGCCGGAGGTCATGGCGAAGGACGACGCCGAGCCTTCGCAGCGAAGATCGTACGAAGAGTCGTAGAGGCCGCCCATGTCCTGACCAACAACAAAAAGATTCGGGATCACGTCGCCCTGAGGCGTCTTCGCTTCAAAGCGGGGCGTTACCTGCACGCCGCCAAGCGTAAGGAAGAAGCAGCGGATCGCCTTGAGTGCGTAATACGGACCTTTCTGAAGATCGAATTTTTCCAGATGTTCAGGCTTCTTGCCGAATTCGGGATCCTGGCCTTTTTCGGCATAACCATTTTGCTTCTTGATCGTATCGAGAAGGTTTTGAGGAGGCACGCCGATCTGGAGCGCAAGCTCTTCGATCGTATCGGCCTTGAAGGCCCAGCCGCGTTCCATACCAACCTTCCAGGTCTTGGGGAGCTCCTTCAAGGGAGTGCCCGCGAGGACAATGGCGTTGAAGGGCAACACGGCGCCCTTATTGATCAGGCGATCCATCTTTTCCTGGTCAAAAATAGTGTACGAGACGCCGCCGGCGGACGTCATTGCGTTGTAAACATCAACGAAAACCGATCCGCGCGACTCATTGAAGAACCTGCGGCCGGTGTGATCGACCCAGAGCCAAGGCTGAGCGAGCGCGCAGCGTCCCTGAGTCAGTTCCGGGACCTCGCCGAATTGCTTGATTGGTGGATTATCAGGGAGATACGGCGCATTACCAGCAACAGTGTGCATGCCGGAAAGACCTGCGCCCACGAGCTGAGCCATGCGGATGCCGTCGCCTGTACGGCCGTCTACGACCGGGCCGCGAAGCCAAATCGGTTCGACCATGCCGATCGCGGAGGAGTCGGAAACGTTCTGTGCCAGCATCTCCTTGTTGGCTGCGAAGCCGCCCGTGGCAATGATGACCTTGCGGGCATGGATGATGACCTTGCCGTCAGGGCCGGAGGCTTCCACGCCCACGACGCGTCCCTGGTCAACGATCAGCTTCGTCGCAGGCGTGCGCTTGCGGATCTCGCCGCCGCGCGATTCAATCTCCTTCACAAACTTGGCGATCACGCCTGCCGCACCGCCCTTGAAAAGGTGCCAGGTCATCAGAGACTCATCCTTGTCGTACATCGTGCGGATGCCGCGGAACTCAATGCCGAGATCCTGGATTTGGTCGATGGTTTCCTTCGACTCCTCGATCAGGACGCGAAGGACGGACGGATCGCAGCGGTAGTGGTGGTACTGCAGCGCCGCATCAAGGACCTGCTGCACAGTCGTATGGATGCCGTGCTCTTTCTGGTACCGGGTGCCGACGCCGAGCGATCCTTCAGGAAAAAGGCCGGCGCCGCCGAGGAAGTCTTCTTTTTCAAGGATGATGGGCTTCACGCCCTTGCGGACAGCAGCAAAACCGGCGGCAAGACCGCCGAGACCTGCGCCGATGATGACCAGGTCCGTTTTCTTTTCGACGACTGCGGCTTCAGCCACACCCGCAGGGGCGGCAACGACCGCAGCCGTGGCGGCTGCACTGCCCAGAAACTGACGACGATTGAGTTTCATGATATCTCCTTTCCGTTTTAATCGAGCTGAGAAGTGCTGAAAAGCACCTCAACTAAACAAAAAGTCTAGGAGATACCTGCGTTCAGGTCCGTCATTTGGATTACGCATCAAGTGAAAACCCGTATCAGGGCATTCGCTATCTTGAATCCAGCTGCCGCTTGAGAAGAAAAGATCGACTAATGCTGGGAAAGTAACAACCCCGCCGAGGCGGGGAAAGTAAGAACGATTGGCTCAAACCCCATCGTTGCTAGGAACCCCCCCACTTGCGTGGGGAAAAGGAAACCGGTGCCGGACATATGGGAACGCAGGAAGAAACACCCCCGCTCGCACGGGGAAAACCAGCATTTAGTCGATCTGACAAGCATAGTAGCAGATCTAGTCGTTCCCCACCCGCACATCCGAAAACAGAATCTCCGCTCTTCCCTGAGCCGATACCACCTCAATCCGCTCCACAAAACTTCTTCCCTTTGCCCTCACCTCTCCCAAGACTTTAGCAAGCTCAGGGGACTTCGGGCGCGCAGCGATTCGAACACTTCCGTCCGCAAGCTTTTCAGCTCTGAGATCGAACGCTTCCTTGAGCGCTGCAAAATTCCCGGAGAAAACCCCGGAAAGGAGCTCCGACACCCTGCCGGCAGCCGGAATATCCGCAGCTGAAAGCACCTGCCTTTCTCCCGCCGCCTCCATCACCACGCCGTCTGGCCCGGCAGTCATGACCGAGGAAAAAGGCTTCTCGGCTTCCCAGCGGAGGATCTTTCCCGTGAGCTCAAAGACGCCCGTCGTCACCATCGGCTTCGGAAACCCGGGAAGCGAGCGCCGCTCCTCAAAGCGGCCTTTCAGGGACTTTGCGGCAAGGGGTTTAAGGAGCGCCTCGTCGGGCGCCTGCGCGGGAAGCTCCTCATAGGACGGGAGACCTGCCCCCGCATCGATCTCTGCCGCACCCGCTGCGGGAACCAGAAGCATGAGAGCTGCCCCCGCGAAAGAAAGAAGCGCACAGCGAAGAAATTTTAGAAGTCGCTTCATTTTCGGAAGTCCTCCCAGAAATCAAAGTAATTGGCCCAGTCGAAGGGCGACCTGAGGAGCTCCGCCTCGAGGCTGCCGGCATAGAGAGCCGCCATGCTCGCGAGCCACGCCTCCCGGGCTGCTCGCCTTACGCGGGGCGGCCTTTCGCAGAGTGAATAAAAGCACACGCGGTAGCGGCGCTCTTTCAAATCCGGACGCGTGCAGACCATCATTCTCAAGGGGATGCCGAGCAAGAGCGAAAGAAGCGCGCCTCCGGTCGGAAACCGTGCCGGGTCTCCGAGGAAACTAACGCTCGCGGCAGCATCAGACCCCATCGGCACGCGGTCTCCGGCAAGGATGATGTAGGCGCCCTTGGAGGCACGTTCGGAGAGCTCCATCACGAGAGCCGGAGAAAGCGTCTCCCCGATCTCGAAGAAGGTTGCCTGCGGGGGCTTCGCTCCCGCTTTCGCAAGAAGGTCATTAAATTTCCTGGCATGCGCCGTATGCTGCAGGATCACAATCTCATGCTCAGTAAAGCCCGAAGAGCTCGTCATGAGAAGCTCCTGACAACCTGTGTGGGAGGTGAGGATCACGGCTCCGGAAGTTTTCCCGTCCGAGCTGAAGATCTCCTCAGCGACGACATCAAGGCGCGCGCATTTTCCATCTCCCGACAATGCAGCGAACTTCTCAAAGATCGCGAGCGCAAAGTGTTCAAGCTGCGCGATGCCGGAGAAAAGCCCGGGCTCCGGGCTCCCGAAGCTTGAGAGAAAAGGCGCGAGCTTCTCCACGCGCCGTTGATACGCCCCGACAACCTGCCTCAATCTGGGGCTCGTGAGCCAGTATGAGGCGAGAACGGGCTTCAGGATCAGCCGCAGGGTTTTGTCGCCGAGCACCTTCTGAACGGCCAGAAGAATCCGGATTCCGAGGGTGCTCGTGCGCTCCCTGAGGAGCGGCCATTCCGGTCGATCGTGAGGCGGCATGAATCGGGGAAGAAGTTTTATGGAGAGAAAAGACCCGGAGGATCAGTAGATCAGGACGAAGGCCTGACATCGGCTTTGCGGGGCGAGGCCTGAACGGCGTGGCCCGTGGCGGCAAGCCGCACGCGTTCGGCAGCTTCCTGAGCCGCCTGCGCGGCATGGGTCGCGCGCCTGGCGCGCTCCGGATCAACGAGCGGGGCCCTGCCGGGACGGGCGGGCTTCGCTTCCTGGGGCTTCTGCACGCCGGGCTTCGGCGCCCCTTCGCGGAGGCAGACCGGATCGCGCCCGAAGGCGCGCGACCAGATGATGATGGGAAAGCGCGTGATCATCTGGAGAAAGAGCTTCGCATGCATCCAGCTGATGCGCATGTTGTCGCCGAAGGGCCGGAAGTGACTCACGCCGTCCGCGGGATAAGTTACCGATACCGGCACGTACTTCAAGCGCACGCCCGCCCAGAGGAGGCGCACAAGAATTTCGGGGTCAAAATCCATGCGGCGGCCGAGCCTCGCGTTTTCGCAGACATCGAGCGCTGCCGCCACCGGATAGATCCGGAGGCCGCACATCGCGTCCTCAATCGAAAGCGAGAGGCTGTTAACCGCGCACCAGAAATTCGTGAGCTTTCGTCCCCAGAGGCGGGACTTCGGCACGCTCGCATCATATTTCGGATAACCGCAGATAAGAGAGGCAGGGTACTTCTGCATGAGTCGAAGAAGCGTAGGGAGCACCGCGAGATCAATCTGCCCGTCCGCATCCACCTGCAGGACGTGCGTGTAGCCCAAGCGCGACGCCGCCTTGAATCCCGTCATGACGGCCGCGCCCTTGCCCTGATTGACCGGGTGATGAATCACTTTCACGAAGGGTGCTGCCAGCCGGTCACAGAGGCTCTTTGTCGGCTCATGCGACCCGTCGTCGACGAGAATCACCGGAAGAGAAAGCTGCCGGAGCTGTGCCACAACGCCCTCAAGCTTCGCGGGCTGATCGTAAACCGGTATGAGCGCGCAGACGCGCACCTGCGGCGCCTGTGGCTGAGGGGGCGTGCGGATGCCCGAACGAGCGGGCTTCACCGTAGCGGACTGCTGAGGAGGAATGGAAGACCCTTGAGCGGGCTTGGGCTTATCTTCTTTGGATTCAGACATTGGCGCAGACTCTTCTGAAGCCGGCACGTTAGCGTTGAATGGCTTGGGAGTTGATTGTCAGGGTGGATTGTACTTACTGCCGCAGTGCCTGAACATCAGCGCCGCATAAATCTTCTCTCAGGAAAAACTCCGGGCGCGAACAATTTTTTCTTCTTATACACCTGGAGTAGTAAGCGATGCCTCTCCCAAAGGCTATACTGCCGCAAGCATTCCCCTGCTTTCCCCGAACCTTCCCTGCGCGACGATGGAACACTCTCTTCCTCTCATCTCAACGCTCGTCATTGCGTTTTCCCTTGCCCTTGTCTTCGGCTTCATCGCAGAACGCTTTCTGAAGGCGCCTGCGCTCGTGGGCTACCTGCTCGCCGGCATCGCTGCGGGCAAATATACGCCCGGCGTCTTTGCGGACGCGGCGCTTGCGAACCAGCTCTCAGAAATCGGCGTGATGCTCCTCATGTTCGGCGTGGGCCTTCATTTTTCGATGAAGGACCTCTGGTCGGTAAAAAGCATCGCAGTCCCGGGAGCCGTGCTCCAGATGGCGATTGCGACACTCCTCGGAGCCCTCTGCGCGCACTGGTTCTTCGATCGCTCATGGGGCGAAGCGATCGTGCTCGGGATTTCGCTCTCCTGCGCCTCGACCGTGGTGCTCCTCAAAGCCCTTGACGTGCGCGGAAAGCTCGCGAGCTCTGACGGCAGAATCGCCGTCGGCTGGCTCGTCGTGGAGGACCTCGCCACCGTCATCATCCTCGTTCTGCTGCCGCCCTTCGCAAGCATCATGATCCCGGGCGAGCCCGGCACCACGGCGCGACTTGCCGGAAGCGGCCTTGCATTCGTCATTCTGAAGACGCTCCTCAACGCCGCGCTCTTCGTCGCCATCATGCTCGTCATCGGCCGCCGGGTGCTCCCCTGGGCGATGGGTCAGGTCGCGCGCACGGGTTCGAGAGAGCTCTTCACGCTCTTCGTGCTTGCCGTCGCGGTGGGCGTCGCCTACGGCGCCGCCGAAATCTTCCACGTGAGCTTTGCGCTCGGCAGCTTCTTCGCCGGCATGGTGATGCGCGAAAGCCGCTTTGCCCACAGAGCGGCCACGGAATCCATTCCCCTCCAGGACGCCTTCGCGGTGCTCTTCTTCGTTGCGGTCGGCATGCTCTTTGACTGGCACATCCTCATTACGAGCCCCTTTGAGGTCCTTGCCGTTCTCTTCATCATTCTCTTCGGGAAGTCGCTTGCGGCCTTCCTTCTCGTCCACACGCTGCGCTACCCCCTCCATACGGCGATCATTGTTGCGGTCTCCCTCTCACAGATCGGCGAATTCTCCTTCATCCTGATCGGACAGGCAGCGGGACTCGGGCTTGCCGACCAGCACCTCGTGAACCTCGTGGTCGCGGGCGCCATCCTTTCCATTGCGCTCAACCCCGTAGGATTCTGGCTCGAACCTAAGATTTCCAAGGCACTCACGAGCCGCTGGAGCTGGGCGAGAAAAGCCGCGATGCGGGAAGCTCCCTTTGAGGCGCTCCCGGCGGAAACGGTTCCTGAGAAGCTTTCGGGCCAGGTTGTCGTCACGGGTCCGGCCAACCTCACGGAGTGCTTCGCGCTCCAGCTCGATCAGGCCTCTGTTCCGCTGGTTGCCGTCGTCGACGACGAGGCCGCGGCCGAAAACCTTGCCGCGAAGGGCATCGCCGTGATTCTCGGCGACCCCTCGAAGGACGACACCTGGGTGAGCGCGCATCTCCATCAGGCGCGGCTCCTCGTGCTCCTCGACTCCTCGGTCGACGCCTTCCACACGGCTGAAGCGGCCCGCCGCGTGGCGCCTGAACTTCCGATCGTCGTGGCCGCAGAAAGCCGCGGCATCTGGCCGGAAGCCGACTTCGAGCACGTGACCTACCTCTCCACGATCGACGCCGCTGCCCGCCTCTTCTCCGCCCAGACGGCCTCGGCCCTCAAGGCCGGCGCCTCCATCGGCGAGCCGATCGGCACGCATGCCGAGGAAACCCGTCAGGAAGAATCCATGATGGATGAAGAGCTCCGCGAGGAAGCCGTCCCTCAGGACGAAGTCCCTCACGCGGAAAAGAAGCCCCGTCCGGTGAGAAAGCTCGCCAACTTCCTCAAGGCCAGGCTCGGTCAGGGTGAATCGAAGAGCGAGGCGAAGCCGGCAGAATCGGCTCCCAAGCCTGAACCCGCTCCGGCAGCTCCGGAAGAGGCAAAGTCTGATGAATCGAAGGAGGATCCGCTCGCAGGAACGGAAGCTTCCTCAGACGCGCTTCCGCCTCAGGCGCCGACCGGCAAAAACGCGCCCTGAAGCCCGTTTGAATCCTGAAGCCTCAGAAAGCCGGCATGCATTTCGCTGCGTGCCGGCTTTTTCCCGTCAGGAGACCCGGATTCATAGCCTGATTCTCTCTCTTCAGGCAAATTCACTCATCGGATCAATTGGAAAAATCTCCGTTATGACTGAGAAATTTCCGGAAAATTCTTCGTTATGACGGAGATTTTTCTGATGCATCCAGTGAGAAGTTCTCCCAATTCAAACATTAATTAATTGATTTTTATTGATAAACAACGATTCATTAGATCTTCAGTGATGAGAAGTTAAACAGGCTTGCAGGAAGTTCTACTTTTTATGCCTGAATCTGCCGAAATCCGAAAACATGATCTTCCTGTACCAGCAGAACATGCGCAGTCCCACGATGAAGAAGGTCGAGGCGAAGAGCGAGATGAATTCCGGGCACTCGAGGATGCGCATGCCGACATAGAGCCAGGCGCCGACAAAGGCAGCAAAGGCATAAGGCTGGCGGTCCGACATCACCATCGGAAGGCGGTTGAGGAAGACGTCGCGCATGAGTCCCCCGCAGACGCCGGTGCAGACGCCGAGAAGCACGGACGGGAGATAGGGCAGCCCGCAGGTGATGGAAAGCGACGTGCCGCCCGCGGCAAAGAACCCGAGCCCGATCGCGTCCGACCAGATGAAGAGCTCGCGCAGAACCTTTGCCTGAAAGCGCCTGATGATGGCGGGCGCAAACATCGTCATGATGAGCGTCACCCAGACGTACTTGGGGTGCGCAATCCAGTACATGGGCCGGTTGTCGATGATGAGGTCGCGAATGATCCCGCCGCCGAAAGCGGTGGTAAAAGCCATGACGAAAACGCCGACCGGATCGACCTTTTTGTTTTCAGCAGCCAGAATCCCGGCGAGCGCAAAGGCGACAATGCCGAGAAAATCCGTGAATTCAAGAAGCCCGGACTGCATATGTTTCTCCCAAAAGGCTTTGGGGCTGCGCGAAATGCGCAGAAAGGCTTTTCATGATTATCGCGCGGGAGAGAGGCTGGTTTACGGGAGCAGCCACCCTTTTTTCATGAAAGATTAAGAGGAGGAAAATCTTGCGGGAAAGCAAATCCCCGCGGCTCGCGAGAAGCGCAGTCATCCAGAATATAGAGACGGCCACGGAATGCGCTGCAACACTTATCGACTTTTCAGTTGTCCTGTCGCAGACCGCTCCCGATGCCAGCGTCAAACTTTCTCTTGCAGCATGAGAGGTTACTCTCGCCAGCCGCCAGGCATGAAACTGCCTGAGCAGTTCCGGGCACTCTCGATGTACATTCCCTGGCGTCAGAAATCCCCGCGAGTCCGCCCTATCGCAGGTTAATTTCATCATGGAAGATGATTTGTTTTACAGGTGGATTATTTGTTTACGAGAGCTTTATTCAACGCATCAAGCTCATCGAAAATTTTGTGGCATTGTTCCCGATATTTCGCTTTCTGCAGTTCCTCGAGCATTTCGACCGAGATGAGCGCAGCTCTGGGCTTTCCGCGCACGCTGATGATGACGGGATCGCTATCGGGATCCGATGTTTTTGCAACGAAAGCAGTTAAGAAGCGACGAGCTTCAGTAAGGGAAATAGCTTCCACGAGAGCCTCCGGGTACAGTCCGATGTGCAGTTTAGATGAGAGTCATTTCATTACTTTTAAATTTCGTATGTTTTGCCACTCCATGAAAGGTTGAAGGGGTGGCGAAAGTTAGTATGACATCTAATGGTCCATTGCCGGTTTCCAAGCCTTTTCGGCCGAAAGAAGTCAATCCGGCTCTCAAAATATGAGAGATCCCGTAATCTCAGCGAGTTGGATAACCGTAAAACGTACTCAGAAAACACTGTGCAGGTAGAAATACCTAAGCGGAATGAAAGGCAGGGACCACAGAGCAGCGCCGCATGTTCGCGCGCTCCCTTCGCGATGCCATCGGGAAGTACCGTAATGCATTACCTCGCAGTCAGTATTTCGATCGCGCGCTCAATAAATTTTTTGGTCGCATGCGACTGATAGCGGTTCCGCTTCCAGGCAATCGATACATCGTTTGCCGGGAGCGTTGCGGCCGGCCGGTATATCGCGATATCCCGGGCGAGGCACTCCCTGACGATGGTCGATGGAATCAGGGCTGCGCCGATGCCGGTTGCAATCATTGCGGGCACCGTCAGAATGGACTGCGCTTCGAGCGTGACGGGAAAGGACTCATGCTCCTCTTCGCAGATCTGATAGAAGTATTCGTGAAATGCCTGTCCCGACTTCATGATGATGAAGGGCGTGCCGGTGATATCCCCGAGCCTGAGGCAATCAAAACGGTCCCGGGGCTTGGGATGGCTGCGCACGTATGGATGGTCCCCCGGGAGCCCGAGCAGAACTTCCTCCGTGTAGACGCGAATATGGTCGAGCGAATCCGGGACCATGGATGAAATTGCCACTCCGCAGTCTGCGCGTCCCGCCTCGATGAGATTCATGACCTCCGCGGTGTTCCCTTCCTCAATGCGGATCACGATCCCCGGGTGCTCCTTCATGAAGTGGAACAAAACGGGGTTCAGCAGCGTTGCGGTTCTGTAGGCCGTACTCGCGATGCGGATTTCGCCGGTCTTGAGATCTCGCTTGTCCTCAAACCTCTGCCGGCATTCCCTCTCAATTTCTTCGATTCTCCGCTGTGCCTCAATAAGCTGACGACCCTCCTCGGTAAGCGTCCAGGGCGTCGTCATGCGGTTGAAGATCGTTATGCCGTAGTCCTCCTCGAGGCGCTTGACGTATTGAGAAAGCGAGGGCTGCGAGATGAAGAGCCGCCTGCTCGCCGCGAGCACGGATCCGGTTTCAATGATGGCTTCAAGGTGCCGGAGTATTCGATTCGCCATGATGACCTGGAGATAGGCGTTGGTAGTGCCATGAAGGTTATAACATTCATCTTAATTAATAAATGTATAAATAGTATTTTTCAAATATGCCTGCACTCTTTAGTCTTAGTTCCATCGGATGAGAGCAAAGACTCTCCCGCCAGATCTAATCCAGGAGACACAAGGAAATGCAGGATCTCATCGTTGAAAACGGCCGGGTCGTGGACTGGGCCGGCGGCATCGACGCGGCTGCCGATATTGCGGTAAAGGACGGGCAGATCACGGCTGTCGGCCGGGTGAACGATTCCGCCCGGAGAAGAGTAGATGCCGCAGGTCTGGTGGTTGTTCCAGGAATCATCGACAGCCACATGCATGCATCATCCTGGCTTGCCGGTCCCAAAAGCTATCGCATGCTGGCCCTCGCCGGCGTCACCACGGCCCTCGAAATGGCAGGCCCCCTTGACAACGTCGTGCAGTCCATGGTGCGGCACGGCAGCGGCATTACCATCGGCTGCCTCGAAATGATCCGCCCCGGCTGGAATATCGCAGGAAGCAATCCCGGACGCGACGAACTCGCGAACGTCTCCCGGGGGGCTGTCCGGAGAGGAGCCTTCGGCGTCAAGCTCCTCGGGGGCCACTACCCGCTCACTCCTGAAGCCTCCGGCAAACTCATCCGCGTCTGCAGCGACGAAGGCATCTATCTCGGCATTCATGCCGGATCGACGGCGCACGGCTCCAATATCGAGGGCGTTGAGGAAATCATCTCCCTCGCCGAAGGCCGGGCATTTCATCTTGCGCACACCAACGCCTACTGCAGAGGGAGCATCGCTCCCATTGAAGACGAGATCCGCGTGGTCGCAGACCTCCTCAAGGCGCACCCGGAGATCGATTCGGAAAGCTATCTCTCGCCGATCAACGGGTGTTCGGGGAAGTGCACAAACGGCGTGCCGGAAAGCGGCATTACCCGGAACTGCCTGCGCTCGCGCGGCTACGAAGCTTCGGAAGAGGGGCTTCGTCAGGCGATTTCAGACGGCTTCGCTTTGGTTCATGCGACGGACGGTGATGTCGTCAGGCTCTCGAGTCCTGCCGAGGGTCTGAGGATCTGGCTTGAAAACCAAACCAACGCCGCCATGAGCTTTCCCGTCAATCCCGCCCTCTCCCGCTTCTACTTTGCAACGGCGAAGCGTGAAGGCCGCCACTTTCTTTCCGACAGCTTCTGCACGGACGGAGGCGGCATTCCCCGCAACGTCATTATCGAAAACGGCCTCTCTCTCGTGAAGTTCGGCGCTCTGACGATGCAGGAATTCGTCTTCAAATCGAGCACCTCCGCCGCGCTGCTCCTGGGTCTAAGGAATAAGGGCAGGCTCGCACCCGGTGCAGATGCGGACATCACGGTCATCGACATGGAGAAGCAGAAGGCGGTTCATGCCTTTTCCATGGGCCGGCCGACCCTTCTGAACGGCGAAGCTGTCGGCAGCGGAGGAACGCTCCTCACTACGGAAGCAGGGCGTGAAGCCGCAGCGTCATCCGGTCTCGGCGTGCTCGTCGCCGATATGGAGGCGCTCTTCACCTACCGCGCCTCGCGATTCAATTCATAGGCCCCATCTTTACAATCTTTCTTCCAGGAGAATCCTATGATCTGGCTGGGCATAGCTATCGTTTTGGGCACGTTCTGGCTCATCTACAAAAACTACGAGGCGCGCCTTGTGCTCTTTCTCTCGGGCATGCTGATGACGGCTCTCGGCATTTCCTTCGGCGGTTCCGCCATCGGCTTTCCTCAGGCTGTCGACGCCTTCGTGAAGCAATTCGTCAACGGCGGGCTCGTCCCGACCTACACGACCGTGATGGGCTTCGGCTACGTGATGAGCTACACCAAATGCGCCGACCACCTTGTCAATGCGCTGGTGCGGCCGCTTGCCAGGGTCCCGCTCCTCGTCATCCCGGGCGCGGTGATCATCACGTGGTTTCTCAATATCGTTCTTCCTTCGGCTGTCGGCATTGCCGCAGCGGTCGGCGTGCTGCTGATTCCGGCACTGATCGCCCTCAAAGTCCGTCCGGTCATGGCTGCCGCAGCGGTCTTCCTCGGCACCTGGGGTTCGGTTGTGAGCCCCGGCCTCATGTTCAATCCGCAGATTGCCGACATCGCGTTTAAAGCCGGAGAGATCGAGGCGCCCGATGCCATGATCGTCATTCTTTCGGAATTCTTCCCGGCGCTCTGCGGCGCACTGATCTCCGCCGTCATGCTTGCCGTTCTCGCAATATTCATGAAGGAAGGCGTGGGTTCCCAGACGGACGCCAAAGCTGAAGCTTCTGCGAGTGCAGAAGACTTCAGGGTGAATTACTTCTACGCTCTTGTCCCGATCCTCCCCCTCTTCCTCCTCGTAATCGCTTCCAAGGAAGTCGGACTGCTTCCCGCCAAGGTCTTTACGGTTCCCTGCTGCATGCTGATCGGCACCGGCATCGGCCTCATCATTGCGCTCATCAACAAACTGAGCCCTGGCGAAGCATCAAAGAAATTCTGCCGCGGCTGCGGCGACGCATTCTGCGAAGTGGCGCTCCTCATCGCTGCAGCGGCCGTCTTTGCCTCCGGCATGAAGTCCATCGGCCTCACCGGCGCGCTCGTTGATGCCATGCAGGGCAACCAATCCATCGCCATGGCGTCGGCCGTCATCGGCCCCTGGCTCATGGCTGTTGTATGCGGTTCCGGCAATGCCGCAGCCCTTGCATTCAACGAAGTCATTACGCCGCATGCGGCTGATTTCGGAATGACGGTCGTCCAGCTCGGCGCCGTGGCGCAGGTTGCTGCCGGCCTCGGCCGCACGATCTCTCCCGTGGCGGGCGGCGTGATCGTGATCGCCTCCATTGCGGGCGTCAACCCGATCGACATCTGCAAGCGCACCTTCATCCCTGTCTGCCTTGCATTAGGCACCTTCACGGCGGGCATGTATCTTTTCTAAAAGACCATCCCTCTTCTGAATCTGCAGCAATGCCGCCGGCTCACTCAGGGCCGGCGGCATCCTGCTTTCTATTCCGTGAAGGACAGGACCCGAAAGCTGAGTCGTGAATTTCTCGAAAAACGGTACAGCGTGAGTGAGTCCGCGGGTCAATCTGGCCGAATATTTTGCGTTAACCCGTCGTCGGCGTAGGAGTCCCTTCCGGCGGTTTCTTGCCACTGGTCAGTGCCGATTTCCTGCGACGTTGCCTCTCAGCCCTGGCTCGCGCTGCAGCAATTCTTGCCTCGCGTTCGAGCGTCTTCTTGTTCTTGCTGCCCTTCGGTCGACCCGGACCGCGTTTTGCCGGCAACTCAATCCCTTTGGCAATTGCTTCGGCCTCAAGCTGCTTTTCCCGCATCTCGCGCTCGATCGTTTTCTTGTTTTTGCTGCCTTTGCGACGCCCGCGGCCTGGATTCGCCGGAATAGGTTCCAGCGACGGGATGCATCTTTTCAAAGACTGGATCGGATTGCTCAAGTTGTTGAATTCCTCGGCAAATTTTCCGAAGTGCGCTTCCCGGATTCCAAACGTTCCAAGCAGCTCTTTGAGGCTCTTTCCAAAGTTGTAGACGGCCTGACAGGTTCCGTTGGGCAGGTATGTAAAGTACGCTCGGTCCAGCTTTCGGATCATCACATTCGTATCCAGATCCAGCGCCTTGCAGGCGAGCTCGATTTCCGTACGGATGATGCTTGCAATAAAGCAGACGGCTAACCGGGACTTGATGCCTTGATCCGTGTGCGAGCGAGATGTGTCGCCGTTAAGCTGAGACTTGAGAATGCTGTACTGCTTCTCAGAAATGTCGCGCAAACCATAAAGGTCGTGAATCTGAGCGGCAGTACGATCCGTGCCCGAAGCTATTGCATAAAAGCCGGAGCCGTCGATTCATTAGATGTCATACTAACTTTCGCCACCCCTTCAACCTTTCATGGAGTGGCAAAACATGCGATATTCGCAGGAGTTCAAAGACAACGTCGTAGCGCGCCTGCTGAGCAAGGAGCTCAGCATCTCTGAAACCGGCCATGCCGTTCATGCTGCCGCCTGCGGCATAAACGGAAGCGGAAAGAACTGCCAGAACACCAAGGGTAAACATGCGATTCATTTTGAACATCTCCTTTTTCCAAGAGCGAATCACTGATATGGGTAGAAACACCCATAGTGCATGCCCTTAAATGTGCGATGTCGAACTGAATACTTCCGAGCAAAGAACCTGAAATACTGTTTTCAAACACCGTTTCAACGTGCAATTTTCAGAGGGATCTCAAGTGAATCCATTGAAATACATGGATAAGCATCAGAATAAAACGGATAAACGCAAAATTTTCCAGTGAATTCGTTCTGAATCCAATCGGCTAAGCGGAAACGCCTAGGATCGGCGCTTTCCCGCTCGAATCAGGGTGTTAGGATTTTTTCTGTCCGGAAGCCCGAAGGCTTTCCGGGGAACAAATTTCTTTCGGGGCTTCAGGCTTCACTAGCGATGCCGGGAGCTCAGCAAAAAGTGGATGAAAAATAAAATGGAACCCAAAAAAGACATCGACTGGTCGAAGCTCGGCTTCGGCTACACCGCCACTGAATATCGCTGGCAGGCTACCTGGGCAAACGGCAAGTGGACTGAAGACGGCCTCGTTGAGGATCCGAAGCTTCACCTTTACGAATCCGCCTGCGTCTTCCAGTACTCCCAGAGCTGCTTCGAAGGCCTGAAGGCCTACCGCACGAAAGAAGGCAAGATCGTTACCTTCCGTCCGGACATGAATGCCGAACGCATGTACAACTCCGCCCAGCGCCTTGAGATGCCCCCCCTTCCGAAGGAGCTCTTCCTCAAGTCGATCGACGAAGTCGTCCGCGCCAATGCCCAGTGGGTTCCGCCCTACGGTACCGGCTGCTCGCTCTACATCCGTCCCTTCATGATCGGCTCGGGCCCGCAGATCGGCGTTGCTCCGGCTCCCTCCTACCTCTACCGCGTCTTCGTGATGCCGGTTGGCGCCTACTTCAAGGGCGCCGTGAAGCCCCTGAAGCTCTGCGTTTCCGACTTCGACCGCGCGGCTCCGCACGGCACGGGCGACATCAAGGCCGGCCTCAACTACGCGATGTCTCTCCATCCGACGATGGAAGCTCACCGCAACGGCTACGCCGAGAACCTCTACCTCGATCCGCAGACCCGCACCTACGTTGAGGAAACCGGCGGCGCCAACATCCTCTTCGTCGACCAGGACAACACCCTCGTCGTTCCGAAGTCGAACTCGATTCTTCCGTCGATCACCCGCCGCTCCCTCGTCTACGTCGGCGAACACTACCTCGGCCTCAAGGTTGTCGAACGCCAGGTTCGCTTCGACGAGATCAAGAACTTCAAGGAATGCTGCCTCTGCGGCACGGCCGCGGTGCTCGCCCCGGTGGGCCTCATCCACACCCACGAAGGCGACATCATGATTCCGTCCGGCATGGACAAGATGGGCGAAGTGTGCACGAAGCTGCGCACGACCCTCACGGGCATCCAGGACGGCGCCATTGAAGCTCCGAAGGGCTGGATCCGCGAGATCTGCTGATAGCTTGAATTAAAGCTGGCAGCTCATTTGCAGACAGGCTCCTTCGGGGGCCTGTTTTTTGCTTTAAAGTATTATTTTCCCTGCTCGTTTGCAGGGGTGTTTCACTAGATTATTAGGTATCGGTCTGATATTTCTAGTTTCCCCGCGAAAGCGGGGTTGTTCGGGAACGCCGGTCTTCGGGCCGGCGTTTCTTTTTCTCATCAGCGGAAAAGTCATCGGTCACATTTGCAACGGCGTCTTTGTTCCTATTGATC
>ERZ1673741.759-NODE-759-length-31901-cov-9.116435_pt1 | contig 31901 bp, 28 predicted proteins | sample MGYA00580209_ERZ1673741 | MGnify/ENA primary metagenome ERZ1673741 (study PRJEB41218, sample SAMN15661754) | gut metagenome | host: Homo sapiens | place: Canada: London | collected 2015-08-20/2019-03-30 | study: EMG produced TPA metagenomics assembly of... | reverse complement strand
TACAGCAGCATACATAGTTTTTTTCTCCTGTTAATAAAATTATTTTTGACACCATGTTCAAGCGTCTGCCATATTTTACCACAAACGGCTTGTCGAATTTACGCACAATATGGTGGGGAAATAACAAAATTTTCTATTTTAGATAGTTTTTTGCCAAGCTATGCGGGCTTGGAGATTTTAAGATTAATTTATACATTAGTAGGCTATTGCAATTCTTTCGAAAAAATGATATAATATATAAAATAAGGTTATTGGGAAGTAGTTATAATGCGGGAGAAAATGATCGATTATATAGTGGTTTGTATCAATGAGTTTGCAGCAGCAAAATGCATAACTGAGAGAGAAGCGTTTCGCTATCTCTATGCCCATAAAGGAATTGAATTCTTAGTGGAAAATTATGAAATAGAGCACACCCTTTCTCTTGTTGATGCGGTGTCAGATTTAAGTTTAATTTGCGCACAAAACGGAGGTGCGATTGTATGATTTTATATCATGGTACAAATTGTACAATTGAGCAGATCGATTTGGAAAAATGCAGGCCGTATAAGGATTTTGGAAAAGGTTTTTATCTTACCACCATACGAGAGCAGGCAGAGAAAATGGCAAATCGGGTGACACGAATTTATGGAGGCGAACCAATCGTCAATGTATATGAATTTGATGATATTAATACTGATTTGAGGGTAAAAAGGTTTGAGGCTCCAACGAAGGAGTGGGCGATGTTTGTTATCCATAATAGAAATGCCGATGCAGATAAGAATAGTGTAGAGGATCATAATTTTGACAACCGTTACGACATTGTTATAGGTCCTGTTGCAAATGATGATTTAGCATTGTTGTTCCGCCAATTTTCAAGCGGTATGATCTCAGTGGATATTCTGATACGGGAAATGGAATTCAAGAAGCTGACGAATCAGTATTCTTTCCATACAAAAGAAGCTACGGCTTTGCTTAGAAAGGTGGATGAGTACATTGTCAAAGGATAAACAGTTAATGGAGTTGGTCACACAGGACCTCATTACCAAGTTTGTGCAGGATACAGGAAATAGTATTTCCGACGCAATGACTATCTTCTATAATTCTGTATTCTTTGAAAAGCTTTATGACAAAGAAACAGGACTGTATTTGGAAGGTTCAGACTATTTGTATGAAATCTTCGCGGATGAAATCAAACATGGAAAACTGGTTCAAAAAGAAATATGAGTCGAAAACGGTATATCTCCACCCAAAGAGAGAAACTTATTAAGTGAGTGTTTCGCAGCTCAGAATGCGAGATTTACCGCAAGGGCAAATATTTTTGCCCTTATTTTTTACTAAAAAATTTGCAAAACGCTTGCTTAATGCAATACAATGTGGTATAATATATAATGATAAATAGTAGGAGGTGGCAAGATGGCAAAAACCGCAAATGTTTTTACAAGGGTAGATCCGGAGTTGAAAGAACAGGCAGAAGCTATATTAAATCGGCTTGGAATTTCAATGTCAACGGCAATGGGTGTTTTCCTGCAGCAAATCGTATTACAAAAAGGATTACCGTTTGATGTAAAGCTGCCACAGGAAAAACCGATAGCCTATAGTTCTTTGTCAGATGAAGAATTTAACAGTTTGATAGAGCAGGCTGCAAAATCTTACGCAAATGGGGCTTGTACTGAAATCAGACAATTTGAAAATGAGCTTCGGCGGGAATCGAGAATATGAATGAATGGAAAGTTTTGATAACACCGGAGGCCAAGCAAGATATTAGAGACATTTATTTATATATCGCTGATATGCTGTCAGAGCCGGATATAGCCAAAGGACAGATACAGAGAATTTTGAATGTAATATATTCTCTGAACAATATGCCGTTGAGATTTTCACTTTATAAAAAGGAGCCTTGGCGTAGTCGTGGATTGCGGAGTGTGCCGGCCGATAATTATGTTATATTTTATTTGCCAAATGAAAAGGCGCATGAGGTTGTTATTTTTCGTGTGCTTTATGTGGGGCGCAATGCAGATGAATTGCTTCCGAAGAAGTAAATATAATAAAAAAGTTAAAACCGGAGAAGGTGGTTTTGTTGTTATGGATATTGACGCTTTTGAGCGCAGAGAAAAAATGTTAAAGCTGCGTGAAAATCTGCATGCAGTCGAAGAGGATCGGCTGCATGACGAGAAGGGATATTCTGTCGGTGAAGCTGTTGAAATGATGAAAAATGCAATCCGAGAGGCAGCCAATGGGTGAGACAATTAAGAAATTATATAGCTATTTATTCAATTTAAAAGAGGGAATAGCCGACTAAAACTGATACAGCAGCATATAATAATACTGTAAGCGATAACGTCTGTAAGCGAATGGCATAAGAATTATAAATAATTTGTTATGGCACTTGACAAACATGCGTTTTTCGTTTATAATTTATATGCAGGGAGTTAATCCTTGCGTAGTGCTTGTTGATGGTACGATATTGAATATCATTCGGCAAGAAAATCAAAAAAGCGGTGTACCCTACCAATAAGTGGGAGCGAAAAAAGCGGTGTACCCTACCAATGAGTGGGAGCGAAAAAAGCGGAGGCTGGGGTTTTATACTTCAGCCTCTTTCATTTCGGAAAGAGTAAAAATGGAAAGATTAACATTTGTTTTGGTTGATGCAGATTACTGTGATTATTTGAGAAAATCTGATCCATGCGTGCCGTATACAATGGATAAAAAATCAAACCGTCCTTTTGTTGGGATACTGTTAAAAATACATGGAATGTCTTATTATGCGCCGTTAAGCTCACCGAAAGCTAAGCATTTGAACATGAAAAATCAAATCGACCTATTAAAAATCAATGGTGGAGTATACGGTGTAATCAATTTTAATAACATGATTCCGATACATAGTAATTCAATACGACCGATTGTTCTTACGGTATCTTCGACGGATACACTTTCCGATATTCAATATAAAGCCTTGTTATCTAATCAGCTGACATGGTGTAATGCCAATAAGAATATCATTGTCGCAAAAGCCCAAAAGTTATATGAAACCATAAAAAGCGATAATGCGAGAGAAGCATTGGCTGCAAGGTGCTGTCATTTTTCAAAGGATGAAGAACAATTAAAACAATATTGTGCGGCCAAAGGGTGGCTGTTATGAACATTCGACTGTCTGCCGAGATCAGGAAAAATTATAATGAAATATAGCCGACTAAAAATGACATAGCAGCATATAATAATACTGTAAGCGATAACGTGAATTATAAATAATTTGTTATGACACTTGACAAACATGCGTTTTTCGTTTATAATAATGTCAAGGGTAGAGATATCCTCGGTGTGAGAGCACCGTAAAAAGTTGTGCTGGATATGGGACAGGATAAACCCCATAACGTATAGGCATTTTAATTGGATGTCGCGTCCGGCAGCAGGGAGAAATGCTGCAGTCCATGCAGGGGACTTAATATATCTGCACCTAAATGACACTTTAACTGAGTGTCGCGGCTGACAACCAGCAGAAAACTCTCTGACATGTGAATCGGGAGGAGTGGTATTTTTACCTCTCCTCCTTAATTTATATTCGATAAAGAAAGAGACAGGCACATGACAATAAAGAAAGATAAAAAAGAAAGTATCCGTAAACAAATAATTGACGCTTCTCATGTATATCGGGATAAGCTCGCAGGTAAAGTTTTTCTTTATGTATATGGAGAATCATATTTTGAGGTGGTTTTTCAAACAAATCGCTTTATGCATTTAACCGGTGTTAATTCTTATCTACAGGCACAGGATTTTTATTCAAAGGCCTCTGCTGCAAAGCTCACAACCAACCAATTTTATTTTGACAAACAACATCCGTTCGCGAATGTGAAGAAGAAACTGCCTTGCCTTATGCAGCTTCCGGCACTTACTAACAGTCTTGTTTGCGTAGTAAAAGAAATGAATACAGTGACGCTTACATATAAAGTCGGTGTTACCAACCTTAATTTTACGATCGGGCTTACTGAAAATATTGACTGTATGGGTAATAAAATCAATGAGTGGCTCTTGCCGAGAACACTTCGTGTAAAAGATAAGGCAATCGAAAACAGTGCTTACGCTGAATTTATAGATTTTATTTTTATGAAAGATGCTTCTCATGATAAGTATTCTGACTTGACATATGCAGACGCTTCAAAATTTCTGCCGGAGACAGTCAGAGATTTGTTGTCACAGGATTTAGCCAATATATTATATATATAATATATTGACAATATAAATAAAATATAGTATAATATAAATAAAGAAAGGAAGTGATCATATTATGGCTAAAGTATCAATCACAATTACTATTGATGCTGATGTAAAAGCAAAGGCGCAGGAGCTGTTTTCTGATTTGGGCATTGATTTATCGACGGCAATCAACATCTTTTTAAGACAATCTATTCGTGAAAATGCAATTCCATTTAGCGTGCAAAGGGAAGTGCCAAACGCCGACACAGTTGCGGCAATGAAAGAAGCAGAAGAAATCAAACGTCATCCTGAAAACTCTGAGCGTTATTCCTCTTTTTCGGAAGCACTCAAAGAGGTACAGAGTGATGCTTGACGTTGTATTATCTAATCGCTTCAAAAAAAGATCTGAGACTTGCAATCAAACGAGGCTATAAAATTGAATTGCTCGAAGAAGTAAAAACTCTTGATGTGAATTATTTTCGGAGTATTGACAAAATTGTAGCTTGGGTATATAATTAATAACGAAATGGGAAAGTATTTGTGGTATACTAAAAAATCTCCGGAGCAAATTCGTGCTTAAACGCCGATAATGCTCCGGAGATTTTATAATTAGATTCATTAAATTGTTTTTACGGTAATTCAAGCAAAAAAGCGTTTCTTTTTTGCTTCACAAATTCCGGAATGAGGTGAGTTGTGACCTCAAAAGCAGTTCCTGCTTTCATTTTCTTTTTTAGTTGTGTGAAATTTTTTATCATGATGTTTTATTTTCCTTTCTTTTCTCGGCGTACTTGCCATGATTCAATTCATAAATGATTTGTTTGATTTTAATGTCGTCGTCCCATTTGACTGAAATGTTTATTCTGTGAGGTCCTGTACCTAAATAAATGAACACTGTGCCATAATATAACTGCATCAATGTATCAGAGCGTTTTGCGCATATAATTGCAAGATTTCCTAATTGTTTCATTTGAGTTTTCCTCTCTTTATGCTACCTTGGAAGGATGATTGAGTACTTTTTGTTTCCATTTCTCAATGAATTTCTGTACTTTTTCGGGCGGAGGATCGTTATCAAATATCCTTGCCTGCACGATTTCGTCATTTTTCAGTTCTACTGTACAATATGGCTCTTCCGGGGTGTTCGCTTTGCGGATGAACAGGATCACACATTTCTCCTGCACAACATATTTGGCATATCGTCCAACGCAATGATGCAGCTTATCTCCTTCCTGTATAAGCTCCTTTAAAGAACGCGGAGGAACTACAATAAACTCCTGCTTCTTAAAAGAATAACGTCTCTTTAATTTCTCAAACATCCCGGCTATTATCCTGTCATATTCTTTTGACGTCTCAACCTCTGTCAAATCATTTACTCTGTCGTGTGCCTCTTTCAAATTATTTGGATACAATACAAAGCTGCTTTTCATATCATGTCCCAAAGCCTCGCTCATGGAAAGGTAATCCACATAGTCGGAGAGCATGTATGACATCGAATGGTATCCCGGAGAAGCATAAGAGGTTTTCTTGTGCATCTCAAACTGTTCTGTCGCATAACGCATCAATTTGTGCGGCGTCATAAAGTTAAGAGGCGCGGTAAGATACTTTCTGTCACCAACTTTATATTCACTGCACCATTTCAAAAGTTCCTTGTCTGGCTGAATGTTTTCTCTGAGCATCTCTTTTATCAGCAAAAGTTGCTTTCCTCCCGGATTTACTTCCTGTAAAAGCGGCAGATAGCTTTTACCGACGCCTAATACCTCGTTAATGCTTTTTCCATCTCCATTTAAAAACTGATTCCCGTAAAACTGTAGGCCATCTTCCCCATAGACCACATAAGTGGCCAAACGATAAAGCCGCAGTTTTACCAGATACTCAAGCATAGGATGATACAAGTATTGTTCAAGATACCGCTCTACACATAGAGGTGTTGGGTCTGCACGATAATATTCTTTTAAAGCAGAATATTGCCAAGGCGTACCCTTGAGTTCTTCATCCAAATTCCGATGATATAAAAATCCGCATTCGTCGGCTTCAAAATTATATGTATATCTTGAAAAGACCGGACGCTTTCCTCTTTGCCATGGCGTTATGCGATTTGAAAGATATGAATAATAAAAATTATCCAATACAATAATTTTGTCACCGTTCCATCGGATCAATATTCGTGCGTTTTCATACACACCGAACTCGGGGATGTCTTTTCGGAAGCGGCAATATGCCTTGACGATACGAATTGCAATTTCATTTTCACCGACTCGCTGAATGACCTGCGCGGTAGAACGATTAAACAGATTTCCCCGTCTGCCCCGGCTCTTAAAAGTAACCGGCGTTTTGCAGCGTGGGCAGATGCCTTTGGCGTTGTGTTTTGCGTCTTTTACCTCAACCTCGTGTTTGCAGGATGTACAGTAACCTTTTACCTGCTTCTTGTTTTTCTGATAATCATAAAAGATGTAGTGCGGGAGCGTCTCCCTATACATAAATCCCTTGATATCTCTTGGTAGAGCGCCGATTACTTTCATTCGTTTCACAATCGCCCTTTGATTCTGTATTTTAACTTTATGCCGCCATTTGTCAAATATACAATTTTGTGCATAATTCAGTGCGGAAAAGCCTTTCATGCCTTCAATTTTAAAAAAATTTGTAACCCTTTCTTCATCATATAAAGAATAAAAAGCGCATTTTCCGGTGAAATGCCAATCCCTGTATAACGATTCAAATTTAGCTTTCTGCCATCGCGTTCCTTTTTCATCGCGGCATAAGGTGATATATTCCTTTTTGGTTTGAAATACAGTCCAATGCGGAATAAACTCTCCCAAGAGATTCTTATTATCATAAATCTGCATGACAAGTGTACGGCGATGCGCAATGTTTTTAACTTCCGTACATACGACATACTTAACTTGTTCAGCATGAAAAATGCCGCTGCTCAAATTGAGCTTTCTGTTTGGAGTAGGAAACTTGCGTAAAGCTCTTTTATTCATCATGTTATGTGTCCTCCATTGAAGAAAATATGTTCATTTGTGTATCGGCTGTTGGCTGCTTAATATCAGATGTCTTTTTATCGCTTTTTTTAGACTCTGTTGTTTTCTTGTCTGTTTTCTTTTGAGATTTTGAAGAAGTAGCGATATATGGCTTGGAAATGAATTTTTCCTCGTTTTCTTTGTCCTCCTCGGCATCCATATCCATAAAATACTCCTTTGCCCACTGATAACATAAATCATCGGGCACATCGCTGCCGTAAACACCGTTTGCCGGCTTTTCGTTATTGTCCTTCATCTCTTGTTCGACAAATGCTCTGGCCTGACGGTTAATGTACCGGAAACATCGGATCATATTCTTACGGGGATGCATGACTTGGCGCGCAAAATTGAGATCCTCCCGGCAAAGTGCCTGAACGTATTCTGTTACGCATTGTTTCATATTTCTTCTGGTAAGCCGTTCTGCATCGTCTCCAACTCGTTTCATGGAAGCAGCAGCAAGAGCGTCATCATCCAAATTAACGGCATTTTCCCAAGCGATGATTTCTTCTTCCTCTTTTGCCTTTTTCTTGGCTTCCCATTCTGCTTTTCGTTTTGCTTCTGCTTCCTCATGGTCTTTTCTTTTTTTATCCTCGTTATCATTTTCCGGTTCTGACACCGCATCATGCTGTTTCTTTTCTGATAACTCTGATAAAACGGAATGTTCCATGTCTTTCTCTTCTTGCCGGGACGCTTCTTCTTGCCCTTCCATCATGGAAAGAACGCCTGGTTTGTTTTCTGTATGAGCTATTGTTCCTGTAATAATGTTTGGTTTAATGTTCATTTCTGAAAAAACTCCCATATAAATCTCCTTTCAAAAAATAAAGGGATATAGAACGAAAGCACCGTTCCATATCCCTCTTTAACGTAATATTCTCTGTCATAGAGAAACCATTTTATGTTTTTATCTGTGTGGGAGAAAATTTTACCGGATAAAACAAATTTTCATCACGATAAAAATACTTTTTTTCTCTCTCATCGTACAATTCAACGATGTCAGATGGCGCTATGCTTCTGCCGCAATATCCTTTCGGCAAATTGTCATTATACCGATTAAAAATGAGCTTCAGGCAAATTTCTTCCGAATCATCCGTACAGCAGAGAAGTGTGTCCTCACAGATCAGTGCATATTCCGAAGCCGGCGGCTGTTCAAATCCGGCTTTCTGTAATGCTTGAAGCCCCTCAAAGGCAAATGGCTTTGTTTTTCCATCGGAAAAATCCAACTGATAAATACGGAACTTCTGCTGCTTTTGGAAAGACAGTAAATAATGGATAAAGCTTTCTTCATCTTTCTTCATATAAGACTCAAATTCCTCGCTTGTAAATCCGAGGTATTCTTCCGGCGACTCATTTTGAGCCTTGGCGTTGTGCCATGCCTTAATTTCATCGTGTATAGTCTCAAATTCGCATAGGCCGTAAATAAACCTTCTTTTAAAATTCATTTTGTGCTCCTTACAAGATTGACTTCGTTTTAAGGAGAGCTGCCAATCATCAAATCCTTTGTAATTGGGATTCCATGTAAGCCGCCGGAATTGCAGACCACATTTTCTTGCCAGCATATAAACTTTGGACGCGCCTTTGTTCACCTGTTCATTGCGGTACTTATCCATGTCTTCTGCTTCAATGATGGTTTCTGTACCGTTTTGTTTGAGAATTTTAAAAAGCTGCTCAAGGTTAGATGTATTATTGGCGCCTGCAGTCGCGGCAAAGGTTCTGTTTGTCAGACAGTGGGATATATCGGCCTTTAGAAATCCCTCTGTTATGTATACATTTCTTGCATATGGATCACCGATAAAGTGTATTGGCGTTCCCGATGATACACCCATTGGCTTGTTTGAAGAAGACAGCCATATATATTTGGTGCCGCTTTTCTCCGGATCATCGTTTTCATCTTTGATGGGAACATCAAGTCTGATTTGCATCCCATATATCAGACCATCTATTCCACGTACAGGAATCAATATGCCGGACATTTTGGTACAGAATTTTATTGTCCAACGTCCGTCTTTCATATAGAATCCCGGAACACCCTGCACCATGCAGCCTTTTTCTATCAGCCGTTCTGTTAGCTTGCGACATAGAAAAAATGACGGTGTGCTTTTGTATCCCAGCTCATCAATCTGCTTGTCCGTCAGTCCCCGTACATTTTTCAAATGCTCTCTATGGTTTGGAGAGAGTTTCAGCATTTCAAGAAGTGCAGAGAAGGTTTGATGAATGACATGTACATCTGCAAGCCCGGACTGCTTTGGCAATTCAGGCTCTTTTTTATAAGGAAATATCACCTGACGGGAAGATTCAAATTCGCTGTTTTGCAAAAGTGTACTGATTTCCCGATAGGCTGCGGAATTGCTGATATGATTGATTCTTCCGTATAGAGAAAGCATGCCGCCGGATTCGCCGCAATAATTGCAGCGCCAAGTATTCAATTCTGTGCTGAGGCTCATTTTCCCCCGGTTGTCTCCGCATATCGGACAATCTGCATAATATCCCTTCGCATATGGTCGGCGTATATGCAAATGCAGCAGTTCCGCTACATCCATAATTCCAAACGGAAAATCGTTCGATGTTGCCAACATGATATTTTGTCTATTCCTTTCTGCTTATGAAAATTCACGAAAGGGAATTAACCTGCTTTTTTCTCAAATTGGGATAGCATAATTTTAACGGCAGCCAGGAAAATATGATCATCACCGGTATATGCGGTAAGATACCATTTCAAGGAAACCGGTCTGCGATTTGCCACTTGAGAAAGTGTCCAGCTTTTACAGGTTCCGATCGGAACAATGATGTTTCCTGCTTCTTCTACACTCATAAGAGCGCAAATTTCATCCACTGACATTTCATTTGTATAGAGAGGATGATTTATTTCGGGTTCTTCCGGGGAATCTTCCTGCGTGCTGTCGGTCTCTGCTTCTGTAGGTTCGGGCAAATCCGTCTGAGGTGTGATTTGTGCATTTACAGATTTTTCTTCGACCTTTGCAGTCATGGGAGCAGCCGTTATATTTGGCTCGATGGAAGGGGACTGAACAATATTCTCGTTGCTTTCAGCTGTTTGCGGTGTTGTGTCGATAATTGGAGAAGCTTTTTTAATCGCCAAGTGCTCCTGCTCATGAACAACGGTGTTTTGGCTCGACTCATATTCTGTTTCATTTGCCGGAATAAACTGAATTCCAAATCCGGCTTCTGAAAGAGCTGTGTCAGCAGCAATGCGTTCCGCCATTTCGATATATAGCCCTCCCGGTGCAGTATTTTTTTCCGTTTGTGCTATATAGCTCGCCGCGGGCTCGGTATCATTTTTATCAAAATAGACGCGGGCCTCAATGATTGCAAGCTGGTCGGTTATTTTTAATGGTAAAATTTTGATTTTTCCGCTTGGATATTTTAATCTGAACCAAAGCTTTTTAATTTTTAAATCCAGCTTCCAACTGCCATCTTTTGTTTGGTAGATGAATTTCAAGGGATCAAAATTCGGAACCTTATTGAGTTCGGAAATCACCGGAAATCTCTCGTACATGGTTTGTGTGTTCTTTTCATTCATTGATATAATCTCCTTTTAAATTAAATATAAGCGGAGTACATTTCTGTATTAACCGGCTTTTTTTATTTTTTTCTGTTCATAAGCAGCAAGAGCATTCAGATATTTAACAATCCGTTCACCGAGCATGGTGTTTCGCTGACCGGTATCGTTTTTATGAATTGCCATAAACAGCATTCCTTTCTGTCCCACCAAGATGACGCGGCTTTTGGCACGTGTAATGGCGGTATAGATAAGGTTACGTCTCAGCATAATAGCATGACTGCGGATGACCGGTAAAATTACAATATCAAACTCACTTCCTTGTGCCTTGTGTATAGTTGCGGCATATGCAAGCTCAATATTTGACATGTCATCCAGATTGTACTCTACGGAGCGATTTTCGGAAAATTCTATTGTGACCTTTATTTCATTATTTTTATCATGCGCAATTTTCCGGATAAATCCGATGTCCCCGTTAGATGCCTTGCTGTTGTTTTTTGTCTGCATTACCTTATCGTTTTCGCGGAAATAACGGCTGCCTATTTTCAAATCGGGAATATTTTCGTTCAATGGATTTACCATTTCACGAATAACCTTGTTCATTTGTTCGACTGCGGTAAGTCCTTCGGAGCGGAATGGGGAAAGAATCTGAACATTTTCAATTCCATGCTTCTCGACCTGCTCACAGAATGCCCGGCAGATAATATCCGCCGCTTCTTCTTGTGTTTTACATTTGATAAATACAAAATCATCACCGTAATACAGATTGGTACTGTCTTCATTGATGCTTTTGGCGTTATATGCAATCAGGCTGCCTTTTTTCTGACGGAAAATTTCGTTCAGAATTGTTACGGGTATTTTGCCGCAGTGGATTAGTTCACGAAATACATCTCCGGCACCTACACTTTGAAGCTGATCCGCGTCTCCGACTAAAATAACCCTTGTTCCCGGTTTAATGCGAAGAAATAATTGTTGTGCCAACCACATGTCGATCATGGAGCTTTCATCAATGATAATCATATCCGCGTCCAGAGGTTCTTTTTTATCATCTTCCACCGAATTGCTATCATATAGCAGTCCTAAAAGGCTGTGCAGAGTTTTGGCGTCATTTTGACCGGTGCTTTCCGCCATTCGCCGGCTTGCCCGTCCCGTAGGTGCTGCAAGCATGATCTTTCCTTTGGGGTAAAGTATTTTATGTACTTCAATGATTGCTCTTAGTACAGTGGTTTTACCGGTACCCGGAGAACCGGTGATAATTGAAAGATTGCTCCGGAATGCCATATATACCGCTTCGCTCTGTTTTTGCGATAGCGCTATGCCAAGATTTTTGCGTATTTCTTCCATAGCTGTATCAATGTTGATTTTTTCGGGAGGGACGGCAATCATTTTTGCGATTTTGAGAGCTGTTTCATCCTCCTGTACGAAGCATAAAACCTGATATATTCGTCCGTTGTTGCTGACAACCTCGCCTTTCAAAATCATACTTTCCAAGACGGCGGCAATTTCCTCAGATTTTACCCGCGCCTGTGGTTGAATGATTTTTTCATTGAGCAGCTGGAAAACCATTTTCATCAGATATTCTGTTTCGAGATATAGATGTCCGTTTTCATTGCGCTGTGTATTCAAGGTTTCGTATACAGCCCCATGGATTCTTTGGGGAGAATTCAAAACTTGATTGTTTTTTCTGTAAATTGCATCAATGCGCTTAAAGCCGAATCCGGAAATCTGACACAGTTTAAATGGATTATCCCGAAGAATATCCACGCTTTTGGAGCCAAAATACTCATAAATTTTGGTTGCCGTAGCCGGCGTTATATTGAAGGGGGAAAGCAATATCATCAAATCTCTCAGACAGCGACTTTCTGTGTATGAGGATTTGATATCTTCAAGTTTTTCTGCCGTAATACCTCTGATTTCAAGCAAGCGTTCCGGTTCGTTTTCCAAAACAGATAGTGCGTCCGCGCCAAATTTGTCAACGATCAAATCTGCGGTTTTTTCTCCGATGCCTTTTATGAGGCGAGAGGAAAGATAGCCGCGTATTCCTTCCTTGGTTTGGGGTACTATTTCTTCGCATGTTTCCACTTTTAATTGTTGTCCGTATTTTCCGTTCTGCCATTCACCGTCAAGAATCATACTTACTTTATCGGTCTGCGGCAGTTCGTATCCTACTGCGGTAAACCGAATCAAACGGTCTCTGTGTGTATAAGAGCTTCGTGCCTGCTTTGGAATGCTTTGGTCGGAAGTTTTTACGCTGATAACGCTGTATTTACTTACCGGATCATAATAAATCGTTTTGTCATAAATGCCGGTATAGCTCAATGTTTACACCTCCTGTGATTTTATTTTCTTTCATAATGGTTTTCCTTTCTGTTTTATTCGGTATCTTTTGAGAGAGGGAGGTAGTTAAAGATATATTGGTATTCCTCTTCGGAAACATCCAATAGATCTTGTACCCACCAATCACTGTGTCCATCATCCTCTGTCATTTGCTGAACCGCACAACAGAGCATTTCCATAAGTCGTTTCGGCTCAATCGGAACGGGCTCCGTGGGTTGTTCCAACACAACATCCTTGTTTTTGGGATCTTCAAGCACCCAAAGATTTTCGGAAAACTTTCTGTATCCGCGTTCGAGCCAAAAAGCCTCGCATTCTTCCTGTGTAGCTTTCGGTTTAGAATAGCGGATATTTTTAATTTCTTCTAACGAAGAACATATCAGTTTTCCGATTACATGATAAACGTCCTCGTTATCCACCACTTGAATGTGTGGAACATAAGCCCTCGCAATGATACTGAATTGATTGTAGTAGATATTGTATCTTGCCATACTTACTCCTTTCAGGCAGCCTTCACCGCCGATTTCTTAACGTAAAATCTTCTTGATTCGGAAATGGTAACAAATTGCTCGTAAATGTCCGGGTACTGCATTTGCAGCCGGAAAAGATTTTCCTTATTTATCACCGGTTTTACAACAGGATTATAGGTAATGGTATATTCAGTTCCGTCCCGGCTATATTCAGCTGAGCAGCACTTTCCCATTTCATCCACGATCTGTCCCTGCAAACGCTTCATTTCATTTTCGATTTTTTTAATTTCTGTGTTGAGAGCAGATTTTTCTGCTTGTAATTCCAAATATTTCGCTGCAACAGACGCCCCCGATAAACTGAGTTTAATCGCCGGAGCATTCGGATCAGCAGAACCAAAATGATTTTTTACACTTTCAAGAACTAACTCGCCGTCCTCAACATAACGGGGAGGTATTCTTTTTTGAACATATTCGATCCAAAAATCGCTTTCAATGGCAATCAATTCATTTTCATAATCCAAGTCGCGTTCAATATGGCGGATAATGGTTTCCTGCTCGCTATTGCCGTATAGACAACAATAGAAAACATGATTTAAATTCATTACTGCCATATAGTGCCGCCCCTGTGCTTCATAATAGACGGGGACAATTTCTTTTCCGTTGCTCCACCAATTCTCAGTTGCATTGTGGCTTGATAGCAATAGGTAATCCTTTGACTTTATCTCCGGATTTTCCCCTGCTTCACACCGGACATGAGATTTTCACCTCATCCGGCGTTCCACCAAGAATACACAAACTGTCTGATTAAAATTGGCTTATTCATTCCTTAGAAACTGCGATTGCTTTTTAAGATATAGGTTCTAGTAACGCCATTTCTCTAAACTTATTCACTTTCTTCAACATAGCCGGGGATAGGTTCAAATCAGCAAGGTAGGAATTTATTTTCTCCGGGTCAGTTGCATGTATAAGCTGATGCACTTGAGCATGAACAATCACTAAATTAAAGTAATTATCTGTGCCACCTGCTTGAACGGGGGTCTTATGATGGCAGTGGATTTCATCTAACAATAGCTCATGCCCGGTGACTGCACATCGGCCTTTTTGTGCCGCATACAGCGAAATGCGATTATCAGCGTATTCAACACTCCGTCCCAGAACGGGGTGCTGCATGAGAGCAATTAGAATTGTCATATTTACTCCCAGATTTCTATGTATTGCAGCCCTGCCCTGAAGTGTGTATTTGTTGATTTCTCTTTTCTTGTAGACAGGATAAAGGGTTTTGATAAACCCTATTGGGGCAAGCGCAAACTTATGGACATAGCGGAGTTGCCTGCTTTTCCCATATCTGTCTTTCAGATAACCTTGCGTGAGTTCACCCGCCTTTTTCAACCGTTTCCCAAGGCTTTGTTTCATGATACGACTAATCTGATATGTTATCCTTCCACAGTCATAGCTGATATGTGTTGCCACCCGATAGTAGTTGTGAATTCCAAAGACCGTTGAGTTATACCGCTGAATGATACAGTATTCTTCCTCTCTGTCTTTGGGGTGGTCAAGGCACTTGATAATCTCTTTTAGATTTTCAGTTTCCTTCTTGACCGCCATATCTTTCATATGTGATTTCACAACATATTTTCCACTCTTTTTGACTGCTTTCAGCTTAAACCCCAGAAATTCCGAGTAATGTCGTCTGAGGTTGATGACCTTTGATTTCTGTTCGTTGATGTCCAGTTTCAGCCGTTCTTTCAGCCATTGTTTGACTGCATGAAATACTTTAACTGCATCTTGACGAGTACGACAGAAAATCTTAAAGTCATCCGCATACCGGACTATATACATCTCTTTGAGTTGACTTTTGCGAAGCGCCGAGAAAATCGGCCCCCTGCTTTCACTACCGTTAATGTTTTTGCATAGCTGATAAGGATAGTGGGTGGGCATAAATTCCCATTGGCTTGCAATCCACCAATCCAATTCATTCAACACAATATTTGACAGTAGTGGCGACAGTATTCCACCTTGTGGAGTTCCTTTTGTCGGAAAAATCTTCTTTCCATTGGGCATCAATATAGGCGCTTTCAACATTTCCGAGATAATACAAATCAATTTCTTGTCCCGGATACCCATGTTCCACATTTGGCTTTTAAGCTTGTGGTGATTGACATTATCAAAAAAGCCCGATATATCAATATCCACCACAAAATGAAGCCCCTGTTTCTGTATCATACGATAGCATTGTGCTATGGCATGATGTGCAGACCGATTAGGGCGGAACCCGTTGCTTCTTTCATGGAACTTAGCCTCGCAGATAGGTTCAAGGACCTGCAAAATACATTGCTGTACCAGCCTGTCCCAAATAGTAGGAATACCTAATGGTCTTGTTCTACCGTCCGGCTTGGGTATTTCAACTCGCTTGACTGACTGCGGTTTGTAATAACGCAGGCGTTTCCGAATAGTTTCAACAAATGCTTGTTCGCTTACTGCTTTAACATCTTTAATTGTCTTGCCATCGGTTCCTGCGGTGTTACTTCCGCTATTGCCTTTGATACTTCTGTAGGCCAACTTGATATTCTCTTCACTGGTGATAATATCCATGAGTTCAGTGAATACTTTACCTCGCTGACTATCTGCATATAGTGCATCAAAGGTTGCTGTCATGTCATAATACTCGGCGTACCTAATCTTTTTCTTGATTTTCAATTTCTTCTGAATCGACATAGGCATCATCCCCTTTCTTTGCAGAGGACAATTTTCTTTGTCTTACTCGAAGCTACGTCTACCAATCTTTCAGTTTTGAATATTCTTGACTAGTGGCCATTCCTCCGCCATTTATTATCATGGGTTCATAGGTACTATGCCACTACTTTCACCTTGATAAAGCCGCTTATTACCGATTGTCGGTTTCGTCAGCACCGTTTCATTTGCCTGCAACAGCATCCACGTTCAAGGCTTTTCACGTTCCAATACTCCTATCATAAAGATTACTTTAGGTGCCTTCTCTGGGCCTGCATACAGCTTTCGCCTTGTCGCCTGTAACGACACATGGACTTTCATAAAACAAATTCTTACTTATCCATATATGCTCCACTAACATGGAACACGCATTTCTACGTGCTAATAATTTAGACCCGTACATTCAAAGGTTCGTCAGAGAAATTATCCTCATTCTCACCATGGCAATCCGACGCCCGGCCTATCGGCTACACCATCCACCTCTGGACAGCTTTCGATGAACAATTATTCATTACGGTAGCTTTCAGCCGACTTTGGCGAGCTCTCTAACAAGTGGCTTGTTGCACAGCCACCCGCCAGTCGCAGGTTGTAGCGCGAGCGTTTCAGGGCGTTACTCCTTCATTCCACTCATCGGAGCATCAGTTCTCCTAAGAAAACTAATTAACGTCTTTTCTCAGTGCCTAACCTTTCAGTTAGGAACGTGTCGCACTTGTTTTTATTTCGAGAACTGCTGTTTCGCCATTTGGTAAGGTAACAAAGAAATCCACATCTGCCAGCATGAAAGTATAAACGGGGTGCTGAAACATCTTTTTGATTTTATAAATTTTATATCCCGTTTTTACATGGAATATTTCCGCTACCAAATCTTCAAGCAGATGTCCGATTTTTTTCTGCACCCAGCTATCCTCTGCATCTTCGTATGATACAATGTTCAGTTTATCATAATATAAATCTCTGGCTGTTGCAAACGGGGAAATGCCGAGAACAGCAGAAGCGTCGCTGCCGCCGATCCCTTGTCTCCGGTATTCCAGCCATGTTTCTTCCGGCATGTCAGCCGTATCCGTTAATACAAGCGGCTTATACGCTTCCGTCATTGTTTCCATACCGTATACTTGGCTTCTGCTTCTTCTTTACATTACGCTTTTTCCATATACAGTTTGAAGCCGGATATTTTGTTTTTCTTCGGTTCTCCTTTCTCAAAATCTGTAGCTTGCGCTTAATGTCTTTCCGTTTTCGGAAACGTCTCTTTGTTTTTCTGTTCATGTTTTACCACCTCTTTTAAAAAATTTATCCATAAGCCTCGCAGCTTTACGGCAAACAAAAAGGCGAGAATGAACAGCCACAACAGGGCACTCTTATCCGTCAAAAAGACAGATCGGGTTCATTCTCGCAGATATTAAGGCTATGCCGCCTTTGAACAATAAAAAAAGTCAGTAATACATCGCGCGTATAGCGCAATGATACTACTGACTTACTTACAAACAATTAACAGCGTGTGCAATGTGGATGTTCCACGAAATATCCCTTGGATATGCACAAAAAATCAATTACAATGATATTATATCACAATATATCGGGCTTGTCAATATGTGTTGAACATACTAAATTTATAAATTACTCAGATTTGAGCCTTTAATTTGATTGAATAATTTTTCTGTTAAAGTGCTTTCATTGTTCCATATAACCATTTGTGTTTGTTTTATATCAAAATGTACCGATTCAAAATCATCCTCTTTACAAGTGAATATTACAGTTTTTCCTGCTGCTTTTGCATATCCGGCTTCATAATATACGCCGGGATTTTGAGATGTGAGATCTGCAATTAAAAATTTACAAGATATAATTTCCTCCATCATTTTATTATATATATTATCATTGTGCGTATCTTTATCAAGAAAATATGGAGTATTACCGCTTTCTTCAACGGCACTTTTTATTCCTGCTCTTATTGTATCAACATTTTCACATTTGTCCTTATTCATAGGCATAGATATAAATACTTTTTCTGAGGACGCTGAAATTGGATTCATTTCTGGTATCATGGAATTTTTTGTTGCTATTTCATAAATCAGTTTTAACTGTTCATCAGTTGCACTGTTAAGCATAAAACTTTTTAATATATTTAAACCTTCCTCATGCATACTTTGTGGATGAGACTTAATATTATAATCTAATCCCAAATATGCTAATACATCTTCGATTATACCTATTTGAGAGGGCTGTCCAAATATATAATAGTCTCTATCAGATTGTGCTAACTGGGTAAATTTATTGAATATAAGCCTTGCGTTCATTGTTCTATCTCCTTATTATTAAACAAACTTTTATTGGTGTACCAGGATATGCAAATTATTCTGACTTTATTGTTGTTAATTGAAGTCGTTTCATCAATAGGGTATTTCTCTTGACAACATTATTATTTGACACAGCCCATTGTATCGCTTGTTTATCTCCGACAAGAATCAGCATGCGTTTGGCTCTTGTAATTCCAGTGTATAAAAGATTGCGCTGCAGGAGAATCTTATGACTTTTTAATATTGGAATAATGACAAATGAAAATTCGCTGCCTTGTGATTTATGAATGGTTGTAGCATATGATAATGTTAATTCATCTAATTCGTCTTTTTCATAATGAACAGTTTTGCCGTCAAATAAAACATCTATGGCCCCGGATTGAATATCAATTCTGGAAATTGTTCCGGTATCGCCGTTATAAATGTCTTTATCGTAATTATTACGTATTTGCATAACTTTGTCATTTAGTTTGTACTCGATTCCGCAGCTGCTTAAACTTACATTTTCATTATTAAGAGCCTTTTGCAGTATCATATTTAAAGCTGTGACGCCGGCCGCTCCTTTCGTCATCGGAGTAAGAACCTGAATGTCTTTTAACGGATTTAATTGGTATTTTGCAGGCAGTCTGTTCTTACAGAGGTCTTTAATCAAAAAAGCGGCTTTGTCCGGATCTGATTCTTCAATAAAAAAGAAATCTGAATTTTTGTTGACAGACAGATCGGGCATTACTCCGTCTTTTATTCGATGTGCATTTTTAATTATCATGCTTTTTTCCGCCTGTCTGAAAATACGGTTAAGCCTGACGACGGGAATAACTCCTGAATTTATCATGTCTGAAAACACATTGCCTGCGCCGACGCTTGGAAGCTGATCCGCGTCTCCGATAAATATTATTTTAGCATTATCAGGAATCGCCTTTAACAGATTATACATGAGAATAATATCTATCATTGAGCATTCGTCTATAATAACCACATCGCACTTCAAAGGATTGTTTTCGTCTTTTTTACACCCGTTTTTTTGATTATATTCCAACAAACGGTGTAAGGTCTTGGCCTGCATGCCTGTGGTTTCCGTCAACCGTTTGGCTGCTTTACCTGTAGGTGCAGCCAAAAGAATACGGTATTCATTGATTTTTAATGCTTGAATAATACCGACTGTTGTGGTGGTTTTTCCTGTGCCCGGCCCTCCGGTGATAATCGTTATTTTATTTTGCAAAGCACATTTGATTGCATTTAATTGTATATCATCATATTGAATATGAATGGCGCTTTGAACTCCCCCTATGCTTTTATTTATATTTTGTATTGGTTTTTCCTCTTTGGAACTCAATATCTGTTTAACGCGTTCTGCCGTCCCGCGCTCGCTGAAAAAGAACGGCGGTAAATAATGAGCTTCTTCATCGCGTATTACCTCGTTCAGCATAATCATGTTGTCGAGCGTCATGCTCACATTACAATCCTCTGTGCCGAGCAGCTCAGAGGATTTTTTTATTAACTGATCTCTGTCGGTAAAGCAATGCCCATCCTCAGCGATACGGTTTAATGTAAACATGATGCCGCTTCTGATCCGGTAAAAACGGTCACTTCCGAAATCAATTTTTTGTGCAATCATATCTGCTGTCCGGAAACCTATACCCCATATCTCATCAGAAAGCCGATAGGGATTTTCTTTTATGATATTGATGCTTTCCATCCCATATTCATTATAGATTCTTGCGGCAAGAGCAGTGTTGACATTGCAGCTTTGTAAGAACAGAACAAGATTTCTGATTTCGCGCTGTGCAATAAAGCCATCGTGTATTTGTGAAATCTTATTATCGTTAAGTCCCGGTATTTCAATCAATCTGTGAGGCTCATTTTCAATAATATCAATGGTACTTTCACCAAAGTGTTCAACAATTTTTTTAGCTGTTTTGGGTCCAATTCCTTTTATAATACCGGAACCCAAATACTTTTCTATTCCGCCGACAGTTGCCGGCAGAGTTTCAATCCACTCTGACGCGGAAAACTGACGTCCATATTTGGGGTTATTACTCCATTCTCCGGTGATTTCAAGAGACGAGCCTATATGGATTTCAGCAAAGTATCCGGTAACTGTGACTAAATCACGAAAATTTTTAACTCTTGTTTTAATGACCGAGTACCCATTGTCTTTATTGTGATATGTAATTCTTTCAACAGTGCATGAGATTGTTTCCATAAAAACTCCTTATTTATCTCACGAATTGAATACAATAAAACTCTTTACTATTTGCTCAATATTTGCATCTATTATATCTTAAAATGCATTTTATGTCAATACAGAATACTGATATAAGTTTTTCAAGTGTTATCTTAAAATATATATTGACAAACTTGTAAAACTGTGGTAAAATATGGATAACATTAGAAAAAGGAAAATGAATAATATGACATATTATTATCGACCTCCATATCCGCAGGATAATTGGAACAAGAAAGTAAAAAAGCACACAGAAATGAGGCAGTAAGCCGTCTTTTTGTGTGCTCTTTTTATAGATAAAATTTAAAAAAGAAAGGAATACCACCATGAAAAGAATCGCACTTCGTATGCTTTCAATCGTAATATCATTTCTGATGATATTCTATCTGCTTCCCATGTCGGTCTATGCTGATTTCATAGATCAAATAGGAAGCTCTTCAGAAACAGAGGAGACAGACACAACAGACACAGAAGAAGACCTTCTCAAGGACATCTTTGAAGTTACCGACCGCAGGGAAGAATCTGTTAAGCATTTCCGGCTTGAGGACGGCTCATATGTTGCCGTTCAGTATGATGTTCCGGTACACTATCTTGACGAATCGGGCGAATGGCGGGATATAGATAACACTTTGTCTGCGTCGGGGAATGAATACTCCACGAGCAATGCAAAGATAAAGTTTGCAAAGAAGATAACCGGAAATGAAACCTTGTTCACACTTCACGACGGGAACCGCAAGATAACAATGTCTCTTGACGGAGCCCTGAAGAAGACCGCAGGACAGGTGACAAATACAAGCACAGAATTTGACGAGTCAGCCACAAAGCTGCAGAAAATGATGACCTTGGACAAGCTCTCGTCAAGAATTCTGTATGCAGATATACTTGACGGGGTTGACCTTGAGTATGTTGTGGAATCCCTCAACATCAAGGAAAACATTTTCGTCAAAGAAAAGAAGGACAGCTACAGCTATACCTTTACAATCAAGCTGAACAACCTTGAGGCGGAATTAAATGACGACGGCTCTGTAAGCATATATGACCCAGACAGTGAAGAAATAGTTTACACAATCCCCGCGCCTGTGGTGTATGATTCGGCGAACAATTATGCAGGCGCAGATGATGCAGGCTTTTCACTTGTCAAGTCCGGAAACAATACATACAGCCTCACTGTTGCCGCTGACGCCGAATGGATGAATTCGGACGACAGGGTGTTTCCCGTTACGGTGGATCCGGCGATATATGTCGGCTCTACATCCTCAATGACAGATACATATGTTGACAGTGATAATCCAAATTCTGTATATTACAGCTTTACCTATCTGGCGGCAGGCCATGGCAGCTCCGGACAGGAATTTATATCGTATTGGATGCCGTCCGAGCTTCCTTCGATTCCGGATAATGCGTACATTACTTCCTCAACAATCGAACTGTACTGTCAGGATTACAGAAATCATACAACAGCATACAGTCATTTAACCGTTGGAGCATATAAGGTTACAAGCAGCTGGTCAAGCGGTGCCACATGGAGCACCGTAAGCGGAGGCACAAAGGGTGCATATTCAACCATGCTTGATTACGCTGTCTTAAATATATTGTCCGAGGGGGACTACATAAGCTGGGACATAACCTCACTTGTAAAGGAATGGTATGACGGTACTGCTTCAAATTACGGCGTGGCGTTTCAATCAATGGAGGATTATAATATTGACGCACTCTTTACGTCTGAAAACGCCTCCTCCAACAGGCCGCGGCTCATGATAAATTACCGCGACATGAAGGGTTTGGAATCCTATTGGTCATTTACCTCACAGAATGCAGGGCTGGCCGGAACAGGGTATGTCAACAATGCAACAGGAAATCTTGTCTTTTCTGTCGGAACGCTGACTACAACGGACGGTTTGTTTGGCTTTACACCCACTCTTACATACAATTCCGCAATGGCAGGGGAATACAACACATATACCTACAACAGCAATGTCCCGTATAAATACTCCGCAGCGGGATATGGCTGGAAGCTGAATATGAATGAAACCGTAGTCTGGCGAACCTTTAAAAATGCTGACGGAGAGGATGTGACCTATTATATCTACTCGGACAGCGACGGAACAGAACATTATTTTACTCCAAATTCGTACGGAGTATATAAAGATGAGGACGGTCTCGGACTGACGCTTATCAACAGCATTAGCGGCAATTTCATAGAAATAGAGGATGAATCGCATACTGTAAGACACTTTACCAAAACGGCAAACAGCAGTTACATATATGAGGGGGCGATACTTGACTACATTCAGGATTCATGCGGAAACAAAATACAGTTTAACTATAACAACAGCTATGGCAGAGTTTCATCAATAGGGATTACTCCCAACGGCTCAACTCAGATAACATATTTCACTCTTTCTCATAATGCTAGCGGGTGCTTGTATAAGATAACAAACTCATCATCAGGACAGAGTGTTACGCTTGAATATTCTATAACATATAACGGAACTACAAGCACATCAAACAGTGGGTATTTGAGAAAAATAGTCTATTCTCATACCGCCGATGGAGGAACCGTCACAGACGCGACGGTAAGCTATACATACAGCGCCGCCGGAAAGCTGATTGCAGCGTGGGATCAGCTTTCAAATTCCACAATCGTGTATAACTATACCTCGGATAAGATAAGAACGGTATCAGAGACTACCACTGACCCGGTCGGGACGGCGATTTCGGGACAGAGCATAGGCTTTACATATGGAAACGGATATACGGAAATCAGATCAAGCGGAACAGACGATATTTACGGAACCTCCGATGATATTATCACGCACTATACCTTTGATAACGCCGGAAGAGTAAGCAATGCATATTCCACAGATTACACGCGCAGTAAGATATACGGAGCCTCAAGCGGAACCTATGACGAAGGGGAAATGTCTGTAAACAGCATAAAAACCTCGGCAGTTGTGGGAGGAAGTGCGGCAAACTATCTTCTCAACGGCGGCTTTGAAATGTCGGGAAACGGAACTGTGCCTTATTGGATAGCTTCGACCTCGGATATAAATAAGATAAGCTTGGATTCTCTTGGGGAGGATCCGGCCTTCAAGCAGGTATGGTTTGTACCGCAGCCGAATACAGAGCTGTCAATAACACAGTATGTAAGGCTGCCCAACGGGGAATATACCTTATCGTTTGACTATAACGCGATGGGATGTGACGATGTGGAGGTTTCCATAGTAGTAGATTCCATAAGTGTGTCCGGACGCAGCTATGGGAAGCAGCTTTCCGTAAGCCGGGAATATGCAACCAATAATTCTTATGAAAGCGTCAGCTTTACGGCAAACGGAACCAGTGGAACTGAGGCCTTCAAAATATCCTTTGTTGTGAAGGGTGGTTCCGGAGCCACGGATTCATCGTTTGTAACCGCAGACAATTTCATGCTTGAGGAAAACATAGGATCAAGCGGGTATAATATGGTGCAGATGGGAGCCTTTGAGTACAGTGCAATAAACTCATCGAACAGTGTGCAGTATTATCCCGGCAGTGTATGGCTGTATGAGGGCAGCGGCTATTCGTATTATACGGATACATCTTTGTTCGGACAATCGCTCAAGCTTAACGGCGCAATCGGAAGTACGCAAAACGTATATCAGACTATATATACCGGAGATGCTTCTGAAAGATCAAATTATGAGAGAGGATTTGCATATAAAACCTTAAGCGGCATGTTCACCGTTTCAGGCTTTGCAAAGGGAACAGGACAGGTATTGAACAGTGACAGCATCTTCCGGATAACAGCAGAAGTGTACTATTATAATGAAATAATGCCGCGTATGTTCAATTTTGACTTTGAGCCGTCAAATAATGATTGGCAGTTTGTCAGCGGCTCCTTTGAGGTCGGAGCGGGAAGTGATAAAGGTAAATTTGTCGAAAAGATCATAGTAAGATGCGAGTATTCAAACCAACCCGGAGAAGCGTATTTTGACAATATAAACGTAACACAGGCGACCGGTGGAAACGTAGTAAGCTATGAATACAACGCTGCCGGAAAGGTAAGTAAAAAGACCACGCCCAATTATTATGAAACTTATGTATATAATAGTTACTCGGGCGATCTTGAACAGGTTGAAAATTCAACCGGGTATGCGTATATATATCAATACAACAGCAATCATACAATATCATATGAGGCGTACCAGGTACTGTCCGGGAATTTATTGATAAAACAAACCGAAACAGAATACATATACAACTCATACGGACTGAATACGGAAATCTATACCTGTGTAACAAGCTATGCAGACAAGGACGACATGGTCGGAGAGACATCAAAGAAGCTGACAAGCACAACTGCTTACAACACGACAGCGGGCTCAAAGATATTCGGCAAGGTAACGCAGACGACAAACAGCGCAGGACAGACGACAAAATATACATACGATACCAACAAGGGCCGGCTGCTGTATGAGGTATCTCCGGATTTCTATTCAGGACTGTATTATACCTATGACGGAATGGGTCGGATGACAAATGTAAGGCCGCTTGATTTTGACGATATAGAGCAGATATATATCCCGCAGACGGACGCTGAAAGCGTAACTTACACATACGACACAAGAAATCAGATTTCGTCCATAGCGACAGAAACCACTACATATTACTTTGTGTATGACAGCTACGGAAACGTGCTTACAATAGGAACAACCGGCGGAGTTCTTGCGACATATACATATAACTCATACAACGGCAAGCTCAAAACAATGCAGTATAGCAACGGAACAACGGTGAGATATGTGTATGACGAGCTTGACAGAGTGAGCGAGTTATGGTATACTGAAGGTACAGACAGTGAAGCATTACGATACAAATATGCGTACACGTCAAACGGACAAATATCAAGGATAGAGGACTACAAGACCGGAAGAAATTATCTGTATAAGTATGGCGCTGACGGCAAGCTGATAAGCTATGTTGAGTATGACTCCACCGGAATGATAAATATACTCGGCGCGGACTTTGTATACAACGACAAGTCTGAGCTTACAGAGGCAGAATTCGGATTTGATTATACCTATGGCGGCAGCAATGTTACATATGGTACGGTTAGGTATAATTATACATATAACCCGGATGGGACTGTATCTGCGGTGGATATATATGGTGAGTCAAACTTATCCGGAGACGTCCTTAACACGTATGATGCGCTGGGCAGGCTTGGAAGTAAGGTATATATATACGGTTCATATACCTATACTAACACAGTAAGCTATACATATAAGGACAGAAACACAACAAATACAACCACGCAGGTATCGACATACAGCACACAGGTAAACAGCAATACAGCGACGACATATACTTATACTTATGATTCAAAGGGAAACATAACAAAGATTACGGACAACAGCGGAAACATAACGAAATACACCTATGACGATTTAAGTCAGCTTATCCGGGAGGACAATCCGTATACAAATGAGTCGTATAAGTATACCTATGACAACAACGGAAACAGAACAAAGAAAGAGACATATGCTTATACCACAGGTACCCTCGGAACCGCGACTTCGACAGAAAACTATACCTACGGCAATTCCTCATGGGGAGATCAGCTTACCAAGGTAGGAACAACGTCTATAACATATGACGCTATAGGTAATCCGCTGACATATGGAGATACGTTTTATGTATGGGAAAGCGGCCGGAGACTTAAAGAGGTAAGGGCAAATCTTGGAGTATCGGTATACAAGTATGAGTATAACGACGAGGGAATCCGCACAAGCAAGACTATAAGCGGAGTGAAGCACACCTACACGCTTAACGGCTCGCAGATATTCAGCGAAGCATGGGGAAATCACTTTATAATATACCTCTACGATGAAACAGGCTCACCGATAGGAATGCAGTACAGAACCAAGAGCATGGGTGAAGGGGAGTTTTATACTTACCTGTTCGAGAAGAACCTGCAGGGTGATATTATAGCGGTTTACAACACAAGCGGTACTAAGCTTGTCAGCTATGTTTATGACGCTTGGGGTAACTGCACTGTTACCAACCACAACATAACCGGAACAAATGTAGGAGCACGATATAACCCGTTCCGTTATCGCGGATATTATCTTGATACTGAAACAGGATATTATTATTTGCAGTCAAGGTATTATAACCCTCAGTGGGGCAGGTTCCTTAATGCGGATGGACAGTTAAGTGATGATTTACTTGGTTGTAACTTGTATGTGTATTGTTATAACAATCCTGTTATGCTTCTTGATTATAATGGAGATTGGCCCACCTTAAGTCAAATTTTATCTGCAACGACTATTATTGCAATAGGAGCAATTTCAGTTGCAGCTATAGTGTGTTCTGCGGGGGCGGCAAGTGCGGCTATTGGAATGGGGATAGCAATGTATATAGGAGCATCAGCGACTACAGCAGCAACAATAACGACTGTTGCTACAGTTGGTTGTTATGTAGTAGCGGCTGGAGTCGGAATGTGTGCCGTAAGTAATGCAGGAGAAGTATTAACGGGAACTAATGTGGTTAGGGATTATGTATTAGGAGGTAATCAACAAGCATATGATTTTCTTCAAATGGGATTATCAATTGCTTCAGCCGGAATAGTAAATCTCGCTTCAGATAATCCAACTTTAAAGCCTTCTAAGAGTATGATTGTTTCTTAATAGGAACGCTGTAAATACAAGGCTTTTCGGAGCCTACCAACTACAAAAAAATAAATTTGATCTATCACATTACGCAAAAAGCCGTCCGGCAGTCAAAACGGGCGGCTTTTTCGCGTGGATAGACGGGAAGGAGGCAGAAAAATAATTACAGAAATTTGACCCTTAAATTTGTGCAACTTTCACGAAAAGGAGGTTAGTGAATGGCAGATGAAAAACTGCACACGGGCCCCGGCGAAGAAAAAATCCCGGAGGCTCCCGAGCCTGTGACGGCTGGCCAGCCCCAGGCCGCCGCTCCCACTCCCACGCAGGAACAGGCCGGGCCTGCAAAGCCCGCCCCCGGTGATGTGGTGGTGTCCTTTGAGCAGATCAACGAGCTCATGGGCGAAAAGCGGCAGGCGGCCCGGGCCAAGGTGGAAAAGGCGGAGCCTGAAAAAGCCGCAAAAGAAGAAATCCCCGCCGATGGCGATAGCGGGACGAAAAAGCCACGCCGGGGACGGGCACCGAAGGAGGAAAAAGCGGAGCCTGCCAGCAAGGAGACGGCAAAGCCCCGCAAGGGCCGCCCACCCAAGGCGGATAAGGCGGCCCCCGGCGAGGCCCAGCCGTCCAAGCGAGACAAAGTGTCCCGAAGTGGGAAAGCCCCGGATGTAAAGGGAACGCCGAAGGCTGGCAAGTCGGCTCCTGCAAAGGAGGCCGCCGCCCCGGAGCAGGCCGCTCCCGGGCCGTCCGTCCCTCCCCGCCCGGTGGAGGAAGGCAAGCTCATGTATCTGAAACTTTCCGAGATGCATCCGTTCCATACATTCCGTCCCCACCCGTTCAAGGTGCGGGACGATGCCAAGATGCAGGAAACAGTGGCATCCATTAAGGCAAACGGTGTGATGGTTCCGGGCCTTGCCCGCCCGGAAAAGGATGGGCAAGGCTATGAGATTGTGGCGGGCCACCGCCGCTGCCGTGGCAGCGAGCTGGCGGGCCTTTCGGAAATGCCTTTTATTGTCCGGGATATGAGCGACCACGAGGCTGTCCAGGCCATGAAAGACAGCAACAAGCAGAGGGATCAGACGCTCCCCAGCGAGCTGGCTGCCCTGCTGGACTTGGAGGTGGAGGACATCAAGCACCAGGGAGGCCGCCTGAAAAACGTGGCCGAGGGTGACATTGGCAAGCGTTCCGTGGAGATTGTGGGCGAGGCCCACGACATGAACTATAAAAAGGTCATGCGGTATCTGCGGCTCAATTCTCTTGTGCCGGAACTTCTGGACAAGGTGGACGATAAAAAGATGGGCTTTATGCCTGCCGTGGAGCTCTCGTACATCAAGCCCAAAAACCAGAGGTTGATTGCCGTTTCCATTGACGGCGAGCAGGCATCCCCCTCCGTGGCCCAGGCAAAGAGGCTCCGGGAACTGGATCAGGAGGGCAAGCTCAACGGCGATGTGATTGACGGCATCTTATCAGAAAAGAAAAAGGAGGATCGAGGCGTGATTATTTCAACCGCTGAACTGGAAAAGTATTTCGGCAAGGAGGTCACTCCGGCCAAGATGAAAGAACAGATCATGAGCCTTTTGGACGACTGGAAAGCGAAACAGCCGCCCGAGCTTGCCAAGGCCCCGAAAAAGAAAGAACTGGACAAGTAACCACTTCGAGACAAAGTGTCCCGAGGGGCTCTGCCCCTCTGCGATGGCTCTGGTGGTATATATCCCCCGTCGCCGGGTATCTGACAGCATAGCCGGGAGCGGGCCGTCAAGGGGGCAACGCCCCGCCGCTTTTTCGGCGGCCTGCCCTTGACGGTCTGCCCCGGCTGTGCTATTTCCCGGCCAGCGGCGGGGGTATATCCTCCAGAGCCGCCCCCTTTCCCAAGATTGGGAAAGGGCGGGGGGGGTAGGGTTGAACTATTTATATAGAAAGAACGGAGGTTTTTGATGATGAAACGACCCCTTGCATACATTACCGCCGCATGGTACGGCGGCGACAGTGAAAACGCGGAGCTTGCCGCTCAGTATTGCCGGGCGGTGTACGAGGCAGGCTTTTCCCCGATCTGCCCGGCTCTCTATCTGCCGTTATTCCTCAATGACGCAGTGCCCGAGGAGCATAAAAGCGGCATTGACATCGGCCGCGACCTGCTCCGCCGTTCCCGGGTGCTGGTGGTATGCGGCCACAGCATGACTGAGGCCATGAAAAATGATATTGCCGTGGCCCAGCGACTGGGGATTACCGCCACAACCCTTGAGGGCATCCTTACCGTCAAGGGACAGGGCCAGCACTGATGCCATCGCTGTTTGAGGCTTTCGTTACCAACGCCGGGAAATACTCGGAGGGCCAGCTTGTGGGGGAAACGCTGAAATTCCCCACAAACGCCCAGGAGGTGGAGTCTCTCTTTAAGCGGATCGGCGTGGACGGCATCCGATACCAGGAGATTTTTATTACCAGCTTTGACGGCGATGTGCTGGGGCTCTATGACTATCTGGGCGAATATGAAAATCTGGACGAACTCAACCATCTGGCCTGTCTGCTCTCGGAGCTTTCCACGCAGGAACTGGAAACATTGGAGGCGGTGCTGGACAGCGGCGACCACACCTCCAGCGTGGCGGATATAATCAACCTCGTCCATAACCTCGACTGCTATGACTTCCACCCCGGCGTGAACGATGAGGAAACGCTGGGGCGTATTTATGTGGAGGAAATGGACGCTTTAGAAGTACCGGAAAATATAAAGCCCTACTTTGATTATGCGGCCTATGGGCGGGATGTCTCTATCAATGAAAGCGGGCATTTCGCCCCGGGCGGCTATGTTACCAAGGTGAGCCGTGACTTTAAGGAGGTCTACCACGGCATACAGGACATTCCCCCGGAGCATAAGGTCTTTTCCTATCCCCAGCTTTCTATCCGGGAGCAGATGGCCGCCTACAAGGAAGTGATTGACAGCTCCTCACTGGAGGGCTACCGGAAACTGACGGAAAAGGGCCGGGAGGAACGCTGACGGGGGACTTCGAGACAAAGTGTCCCAAAGCGGAGAAAGGAGGCGGTGTAACTGATTGACGAAGAAATTTCCCGGAGCACCATAGCGATCTCCGTGAAAGCTGGCAAGCTGACCGCCCGGGGGCTGGCCTGTGCGCTCCAGGCGGCTGGCCGCCAGATTGCCAGGCGGCGGGCGGCCCAGAGGCCCCACGGCAGGCAGAGCGTGAAAAAGCTCATGGCCCACGGCGAAAATGTGAGCAGTATCGAGGTGGAGGCCCCCAAACTCTTTGACCGCATGGCCCGCCGTTTTAACGTGGACTATGCTTTTTATAAAACCGGGCCGGACAAGTACCTGCTGTTTTTTAAGGCGGGACAGGCGGACGCCATTACCGCCTGCTTTGAAAGCTACTCCCGGAGACTGCTGGGCAGGTCAAAATCCAGCCGCATCCCTATCCGGGAACAGCTCAAACGGGCGGCGGATCAGCTTGCAAAGGAAAAGCCCCGGAAAAAGGAACGAGTCAAGGAGGCGGTTCGTGAGGACAGATAACATTAAGAAATATTTGATACCCAACATCCCGTACCTGTTCATCCTGTGGGCCTGTCTGAAAGTGGGGACGGCCTACCGTCTGGCGGCGGGTGCGGATTTCGCCCACAAGCTCATCGGGCTGGGCCAGACCATCGGCCCGGTCTTTGCCGACTTCGCCCCGGGGATTCATCCCTTTGACTGGATCATCGGCATTGTCGGGGCGGCGGCGTTCCGCCTGCTGATCTACATGAAAAGCAAAAACGCAAAGAAATTCCGGCGGGATGAGGAGTACGGATCGGCTCGCTGGGGACAGGAAAAGGATATACGCCCTTTCGCCGATCCGAAATTTGAAAACAACGTGATTCTGACCGGGACGGAATTTCTAACCATGAATACCCGCCCGAAAAATCCGGCAAACGCCCGGAACTTAAACTGCTGTGTGATCGGCTCGTCCGGCTCGGGAAAAACCCGGTTCTGGCTCACGCCCCAGCTCCTGCAGGCTCATTCCTCTTATGTGTGCGTAGATCCCAAGGGCGGGGTGCTGTCCCAGGTGGGCCGTTTTTTGCAGAAGAAAAAGGGATATAAGGTCAAGGTTTTCAACAGCATTGATTTTTCCAAGTCGATGCATTATAACCCGCTGGCCTATATCAAGAACGAGGCCGACATCCTTAAATTCGTGGATGCCCTCATATCCAACACCAAGGGCGAGGGCAAGGAGGGCGACCCGTTCTGGACAAAATCAGAAACGCTTTTATACTGCGCCCTGATTGCTTATATCATTTTCGAGGGCCCAGCCGAGGATCGGAACATGAACACGCTCGTTGACATGATTTCGGGCATGGAGGTCAAAGAGGATGATGAAAACTTTATGAACGCCGTGGACTATATGTTTTCCGGGCTGGAAAAGAGAAAGCCGGACTGCTTTGCGGTCAAGCAGTATAAAAAATACAAGCTGGCCAGCGGTGTTGTATGCTCTAAAAGACTTCTTAATCAAGCGGTTGGGAAGTC
>ERZ1673741.758-NODE-758-length-31910-cov-10.387820_pt1 | contig 31910 bp, 33 predicted proteins | sample MGYA00580209_ERZ1673741 | MGnify/ENA primary metagenome ERZ1673741 (study PRJEB41218, sample SAMN15661754) | gut metagenome | host: Homo sapiens | place: Canada: London | collected 2015-08-20/2019-03-30 | study: EMG produced TPA metagenomics assembly of... | reverse complement strand
CTGGATTATTTATAAAAATGCATAGATAAAAAAGTTAAAAGCGAAATCCCTGTTTTATTGCTCACTGCCTTGGAATTTAAGAGAAAAAGGTGTATACTATAAGTATAGAAATATCAGGGAAAACAACATGGAACAATGTTAAAAGATAAAACAGGAGGTAGTTATGAAGAGAAAAGAAAAAGGATGGAAAAAAGCAGTCGTACTGATGCTTGCACTTATCATGTGCATCAGCAGCATCGTAGTACCACAGCCGGAAGAAGTATCGGCAAAGGCAGCCAATCGGATCGATTTCAAAATCAACGGCAAGGCTGGCAGCAAAGTAACCTTGTATGCAGGTGAATATGTAAAGTTCACGATCGATGGCATGTGGCAGAATGGGGATTACATTCAGACAAGCGGAACAAACGCTTATGGGGATAAGATAAACTTCAAACCGTCAAAAGAGCTGACTTATAAATCCAGTAACAATGCAGTTGCGACAGTAACAAATAAGGGTGTCATCACTGCAAAGAAAAAAGGAACCTGTAAGATCACGGTAACATCCATTTACAATGCCAAAGTAAAAGGCACGATCAAAGTTACCGTCAGCAAAAAGAAACAGAACGCCAAGATCACACTGGAGAAAAAGAAAGCAACGATCGCAGTCGGAAAGACAACCACGGTCAAAGTAAAATCCTACAAAGGGATCAGCAGAAAGGGTGTGAAATTTGCATCCAGTAATAAAAAAGTAGCAACAGTTTCATCCAAAGGAAAGGTAACTGCAAAGAAAGCCGGAACGGCAACGATCACAGTAACATCCGTGGTAAATAAAAAGGCAGTTGCAAAGTTCAAAGTAACAGTAAAGAATCCGGACACGATCAACACAAACTATGCACCAACCGGAAAGAAAAAAATCGTCCTTGATGAAACAAGCGTAACACTTGCACCGGAATCCAGTTTTGATAAAATGCCAAGAGCAGTCGACGGTATGCCGGATGCGGTATTTGATGCAGGGGAGATTGCAGCATATGCAAGAAATCCGTTGGATGGAGATGCAGATGATCCGGGACGTAAATATTATGTAGTCTGCGCCAAAATGCTCGTTTCAAATAAAAAGAAATATGGCACAGCACAGATCAAGATTAAAAGCATGACCGGCTTAAAGAACAGGGAAGTTACATATAAATCAAGCAATAAGAGTGTTGCATCCGTTTCATCTACCGGCAAAGTCACTCCGAAAAAAGCGGGTACTGCAGTGATCACGGTAACATCCAAGGCTGATAAGAGCGTATCTGCGACTTACACGGTAACAGTTAGGAAACTTGTGACAGCATTCCAGTTTAATATGTATACGAATCTGAAGAAGCAGGATCCTGATTTGGATGCTACATATGAGGATGATATATATGATTATCGTCAGGTTATGTTATCAAGGGATGTGCTTCCGTTAAATGCGGAAAACAAAAATTTTACGCTTACAAGTAGTGATGAAAGCATTATCAAAGTATATGATGATTATGCAGTTGCGGGTGTTGGATATGGTACAGCAACTTTGACTTTAAAGTCTGCCGATGGATTTTGCAAATATTCTTGGAAATGTACAGTGACAGATAAGGGAACAACCTGCTGGTATACACAGAGTGCAGGAGATTAACAAATAATCTAAATTCATTCATGACAGTAGGATGTTCGCAGAAGCGTGCATTCTATTGTTTTGATAGAAAAGAATGATGAAACATGAAAGGAGAACTATGAAAGAACAAAGAAAACTGAATAAAGGAGGAAAAATGCTGCTGCTGTTCACACTCGTGATCAGCAGTATTTTTTTACTCCGGCCGTTTACTGTAAAAGCGGATGTAAATGTAAATATCAATAAAGAAACACAGATCGTGACGGATTTGATCGGTCAGTACAGCATCAATTATACCGGAGACGCGAACTTTTTCGGATTTTATGGTTATTATGAAAATAATAATTATAATGAAATGGTGAAGGATACTGATTTTAAAGCAACGGTAGATACCATTGGTAAGGACAAAATCGTAAACAGTTCTATTGCAAGTCTGAAAAAAACAGACGGTGCAACACAGATAGAAGCAGCATATCTTGTCTGGGAAACATCCGTACAGGGAAAAAATAATACGGATCTTGTAAAAAAGGCTGCGAATAAAGCGGTTTATTTTGCCGGTTCAACAGACAAGGGTGCTTTTACAAAGAAAGTAAATGCTTCCTATGCTGCAGTTGATATGCGTGAACCACATCTTGGAACAAAAGAATATACATTTTCCTGTATGTATGTAGATGTAACCTCGGTTGTTCAGAAATATGGCTATGGTAAATACGGTGTTGCAAATATCCCTTATGCAGCGTCAATGAAAACAAGTAATACAGACAAGGGTACACATGCAGGTGAGAGCAGTTCCGCATGGCAGCTGATCGTAATCGAGAAAAACAGCAAAGCAAATGTCAGGGCTGTTTCCTTAAAAATTGGTTCTCATTTTAATTATCAGTGGGAAGGCAGTACGTGGACAAAAAACCCTGTATCCATGAATCTGAATCTTGGGGATTGCAAGACAAATCAGTATATAAATGAAGATTCCGAAGTAAGCGGAGAATTATTACTGCTTGGAACCAATTCAGGAATTGTAAAAAGCAATGCGACAGAACAGAAATCTTTTGCACTTGATTTATATGACCGGGATAATAAAGATAAAAATAATAATGAAAGGCTGGCATATTCAAACAGTGGACTGATCGGACATTCTTATTTCTATCATGGAGACACACAGCTGAGTTCTAAGTTATCTTCTGTCCGTGGTATGTTAATGGATTTCACCGTAAATCAGGATGATGGATCGCATCCGGGATTTGCAACCAAGAGATTCCGTGCAGAAGCATCCGATTCATCCTGGTCAACATTATTTGTTGTCGGGCTTGCGGTGGATGTAGCGGATTATGATCTTATTTCAAATCAGGATACAACGGTAACCAGTGCAGTATCTGCAACTGTAACAGGAGGTATACAGGTAAAAACAGACCAGCCGGATACCGGTTATTATGATGGAAAACTGGTAGTTACATTGGATGATGCATTGACTCCGATAAAAGGTGAAACAATATTTACAGTGCTTGATAAAGGTGTAAAAAATCCTAAAGAAAAAAAACTTGTTTATGGGACTGCAAAAGAGCTTAAATATGATGCAGCCAAACATACACTGACTTTATCCGGTTATGATAACAAGGCAGATGACAGTTATGTTGGCTATACGATTTCATGTAGCGTAAAGGAAAATTCAGGAAAGAAAGTTTTTAAAAACCAGTATGAGGTTGTCGGAAAACTCCGGTCACAGTCTTTTAGCACCGGAATTGAGAAAAAAACAGAACCATTATCGTCTCAGGCAGTTCCGATGTATCGGTTTACAGTAAAGATGGATAAGACTGCCGGAAAGAATATTGATATACAAAGATTTAACCCAAGTGGGCGGTATTACACTTCACTTACGGTATTAGCAGATCAGAAATTGTTAGCAGGCGATTACTATGTAGGTTCTGTTGATATTCCATATAATGGAATTATTTCAGCAGTACCGACCTTTAACACCGGCTACGTGTTCAGTAAATGGATAGACCTCAATGAAAAAACGAATGTCTCCACAGACCGCAAGGCAACATCGGACATGGTAAATGATAATACCTATGCTTATGAAAGACAGATGCCTGCTTATAACCTGACGCTGACACTTACCGGCATCGGGGAGCCTTATGAAGTCCGTTATTACATAAACGCACCAAGGGCATTGACGAGTACGGATGTGTGGAAAGTCGGTAATACATTTACATTGATCGGAAATAGTGATGCAGAGACAGCGACAAAGAGTTATACCGGAACACAGATCAACAGTATCTGTAAAAATAACACACCGTATATCTATAAAACATACCGTTACGGCACCTATTATAATGCTGCATTGTCAAGCAGTATCACGATCAACGGATACCGAAAAGTGATAAGCGGAACCCATACGAAAGCCGGATGGTGGACTGCAGCAAGCGGCGGAACCTATGTAAATGTGGACGGTGCAGCATCCGGAGATAATCAGGGCAAGATCTGTGCCAGTGACTGGCGGGGCTATGCAAAGAGCGGTACCTTATCCAATGGAAAAAAAGGAAAGATCATTTCCCTGTATGCACACTGGGAACTGGATCAGGCAGAATATACCGTCCGCCACTGGAAACAGAAAGCAGACGGTATTGCATCAACCCATGACGATAAAAACTATGAACTTGCCGAAACAGAGACGAAAAAAGCACAGATCGGAAGTAGAATAACGCCTGCAGTAAAGACATACACCGGTTTTGACAGCCCGAAAACACAGACGAAAGCGGTAACTGCAGATGGAAAGATGGTCATTGATTATTATTATGAAAGACATCTATATAATGTAACATTAAATGCCGGAACCGGCATTGAAAAGACGACCGGAGGCGGATCGTACCGCTATGGACAGAGCGTTACCATCGATGCGGCAGTAAAAGAAGGCTATCACTGGTTAAACTGGAAAGGAAATTATAAAGGCGGATCCGGTGGGGAGCAGACCGTAGATGCTAAGAAGTTTGTATTTACGATGCCGGCCGGAAATGTCACGATGACAGCCAATGCAGAGGCAAATAAATATACGATCCATTTTGATCCGAACGGTGGAGCCGGACATATCGATGATATTGAAGCAACGTATGATGAAGATGTAACGCTGCCGGATGTATGGAATGCAGACGGAACAGCAGCCTATGTGAAATATACACTGGATGGACAAAACGTGACAGAGGATGTGATTGCCGGAGTGATTCCAAAGGCAATGATGGATGGATATGAAGAGGAAGAAACGGAAGATATGGAGGATACCGAAGATCCGGAGGATGTCGAAGAGACAGAAGTGACAGATGATCTGGATGACTTAGAGGAAGAAGACAACGAGGAAAATAAGAAAGCCGAGGAGCCAAAGAAAAAAGTCTACACATCTGTATTTATGGGATGGTCCTTAGAAGATGGCAAAGACACCTTTATCCCACAGTGGAAAGCCGGGGATATCGTTCGGAACCTTGTGGCAGAAGATGGTGGAGAGATCACACTTTATGCTGTCTGGGACGACTGTCCGTGGATCAAGGCACAGGATCTCTATTATACTTTAGAGCAGGCACAGAGTGGTTTTATCACGGAAGAAGAAATCTTAAGCCATGCAACGGCAACCGACCGGGAAGATGGAAGTCCGATTTTACCGGGAACCAATCCGGCACCGAGTGATCCGGAAGTTTTCACATCCTTCACGATCCCGGACTACCAGGCAGAAGAATTTACAAATCTGCAGCATGACTTTGCCACATCCGAGAATTTAACCGTGGTAGACCATGTGGGAAACACTTATGTGAAACAGATCATGGTGCATGTGATCGATACCACACCGGTGAAAGTAAAACCGGAAGGAAAGACCAGGTTTATCAGTGAAAAATATTTTAACCTGGATCATGAACATGGCGGATTGGAAGAAAATTCTATCTGGATGACAGATGCGGATTATCACTCTGCACTGCAGAAAGCATTTGATAATTTGAAAAACGACACGCCGGAAGATGAGTTTTTGATCCCGCATGAAACGATTCTTGAAATGAAACAATATGTCCAGGAGCACGGGATCGGAAACAGTAAAGAGCCTGGAGCATTGACAGAGCTTTATAATCGGTTCATGGCGCCGAATAAAGTAGAATAATTGCGACGTCGCAACAAAAATTTGAAAGGGAAAATTATTTATCAAGTTTTGAAAATTAGCTTGATAAATAATTATAAAATAATTATAATATAATTATGAAAAACATAAGATTTGAATGGGATGAAAATAAGAATAAAATTAATAAGAAAAAGCATGGCTTATCTTTCGAGGAAGCAGTAGAAGTCTTTGGAGACGAAAACGCTATCCTGTTTGATGATCCAGACCATTCGCTTTATGAAGACAGATTTCTCATCATTGGCGCAATTAAATCAACGAAAATATGCATTGTAAGTCATTGTTATCGTGATGATGATAATGTTATTCGTTTAATTTCTGCAAGAGAAGCAACAAAGAGTGAGAAAAAGATATATCAGGAAGGGTGGTAGAAATGCGAGAAGAATACGATATTAAGAATTTGAATCCGAGGAAAAACCCGTATTCAAAGAGGATTAAAAAACAGGTAACAATAAATCTTGATGGGGATGTGATCGATTATTTTAAAGCGCAGTCGGAGAGTTCCGGGATTCCATATCAGACGTTGATAAATTTGTATCTTTCGGATTGTGTTGCGCAAAAAAGAGAGCTGCAGATGTCCTGGAAATAAGGAAAAGAGAAAGAAAAATAGAATAAGCAATAAATGTAAAAGGAAGATGACAAAAGAGCATCTTCCTTTTTTGTTGTCTGGAAAATTAAAATGTTTTTCCAGTCTCCCGATCAACGATCCTGACATCACAGCCAAGAGCATCTGCTATTTTCTCAACATCTGAGTAACTCATGGTATCACGATAGAGCTTGGTACTTAAAGGTTGTGGTTTCATGCCGATTTTTTCAGCTAGATCGGAAACTTTGATGTTTTTTTCTAACATTGCCTGTTTAATTTGTTTACTTGCACTCATGTTATCACCTCTTGAAAATAATAACATAGAGATAAAATATATTCAAGCACAAATAAAAAATATTCAAAAATGAGCATAAAAGTATTGACAATATATTCAAAATCGACTATAATATAATCATAAAGAACAGGAAAATAAATTACAGGGAGGACAAAAACATGATTTATAGAATTAAAATCGAGGGAAAGGAATACAACGAAAATTACACATTCGAGACACCAAAGGAAGGGGATATTCTGGATGAGTTGAGAACGATTGTTGAGGACATGGAAGAAGGAAATATTGACAAACTGGAAGTTGAGAGGGAGGCATAAAGTATTAAAAATCACCCGCCCCGGAGGTTACGAGGGTAGAAAGGAAAACACATGAGAATATATGAACAGGATTTGAAAGAGCTTAATATTTCGGTGGAAGAGTTTGATAACATAATTTCACATATTTATGACAAGACAGCCGAGGAGATGGTTGTACTTGCAAAAGCGATAAAAAGCGGCGCGCATGTCCTTCCAACAGTAAAAAGAGCATTTGAACGCGTTCTTGCAATGAGACAGGCAGAAAGACAGGAAGCATATAACATTTATTACAACAGATGAGTTGAAAAAAACTGAAACTATAAAAGCCGAAACGCTCCACCCTGGAGCGTCAGCCGCGGGATGATCGCCCGGCTCTGATGATGGCAGATTAAAGAATGGAGGCAGGAAAATGTTAAAAGAATTAACACTTGCAGAGTTTAAAGAGAAATTTCCACAAGTCAGTACATATGGATTGGAAGATCCGTTAAATGTGTTTTTGGAAAACGGGGAAATCTTGATCGAAAGAGAATGGAACGGAGAGGAGTACATTTTGAAAAATGGTAAAACCTACCGTCCGGTATATAAGCCGCTGAATGAAGATGATTATACAGTTATCGGCTATGTAGAAAGTTAGTACAGGAGGAAAAGAAATGGAAAAGTACACCCGCGTGCAGGTTGAAATATTATTGACTGCTGATGAAAAAGCATTGCTTGAGCATTATGTGAAGGAAAATAACCGGAGATATAAAAAACGCGGAGCAACTCGAAACTGGTGGACGCTGGAGAAACTGTTACAGTGTTTATTAAGCGATATAACCTACCAGGCGGTAAAACATCGCAGTGTCCGGGCTGTCTGGCAGAAACTGTCGTGATCCTGTCCCTGCCTTGTTTACAAATTCACACAGCGGAGGCGCTTTGATGTTTAGCGTCTTCGCCACAGGGAAAAGATCCTTTCTTTTTGTTTATCAAAAAACAAAATAAAAGGATACCAGCAGACCTTAGCCGCAGGGTGGAGTTTGTGGGTAAGCTGCTGTTTATGGAATCGTTGATAACTGGGTGGAGAATGTGTGGGAAAATGGTGGGAAAGACGTTTTTCCTTTTCCATGATTTTTCCATGCATTATCCACGCGGTTATCAATGATGGAATAGCTGTTTATCCATAAAATCCACGCTGTTCCTACGGTGTTGCAAGACGGGGAGAGCGGCCGCTGTCCTGAAGGGTTTAGCACTGTGCCGGAGGGGTGTCCCGCGGCGCGCGGACGGAGTGTAAGCAGCGAAGCGGGGCGCCCCTCCGGGGCGGCGCTAAGCCCTTCAGGGCTTCTGCCGGGCGCGTAAGCGCCCGGCTTAACCCCCGGATTGTAACACGGGGGTATAAATGCGATAGGCGACTCTTAATCCAGAGGGCACAAATGCCGGAAATACGGCAAAAACTCCGGTAAAAACTTTAGTTTACACCTTGTTGACTGATACCCCAAAAGTCAACATGATGTAAACTATCCGCAAAAATACAAAAAATAACCTGCCTGCATACGGTATTGCGGGGAGTTACAGGTATTTTGAATTTTGAAAAAACGAAACGAAAAAAGAATCTTTTAAGGAGGTGGAGAAGATGGCGCAGACAGAAAACAGTGTTACTGCTTATGATGTGGAAGACTGGAAGAATAAAGGCAGAATGCAGATGTCGCCGGCAGAGCGTGAAAGCTGGTTAAATGAAGGACAGCTTCTTTTAACTGATTACGCAGAAGGAATCGAACGGGAGTGGGAGCTGATCAAGTTTTATGGACAGCTCCTTGCGGCGGTGGCAGACTGGTGCATCGTCTTTTTAAAAGGTGCGCACGGGCCGAAGTGGACGGACGGGCAGGAACTTAATTATAAGCGCAGGCGGATTGAATACCAGCAGGAAGAAATGATTGCACACGGCTTTTTCATTCCGCCAGAGTTTGCTGATCTGCCGCCGGAGATGGATGTAAATTATATGCGTGGCAGGGAGAACATAAAGAAAAATGCAAAAGCAGCATTAAAACAGATTTTAGAAAATCCGGATTATCAGTTTGTAGCAGATCATGCAAGTTTTCTCGGGCGGATCCAGACGGCGTGCATGCGCATACGACCGGACGAAGTGACCGGAAGAGTAGGAAAGCTGCAGGAAGCGATTGAGAAAAATGATTTTCCAGGAATGCGGCGTTATGCAGATGCGGATCTGGTCATTGCGGCGGCAGCTGTCTGCAGGGCAGAAATGGAACCAGCGTTAGATGATTTGAACCCGTTTTAACTGTGATAATGTCGGAAAAAAGAAAAAAAGGTTATGTGGTGGGAGCCTTGTTTCAAGATAAGGCAGCAACCAAAAACAGTTTGATTATACCGGCTGTTTTGGTGGGTGGAAGAAAGAAAAAAACACAGAAGGGAGGAATGTACATATGGGTGTGAGAGTTGTTATCCCGAACATGTCAAAGACATTCGGAGCGTTGCACTATGCCGGCGAAGGCGAAGCGGTCACATGGAACATCTATGGAGAAGATGTCAAAGGAAATTTCTACACGTTCTTTGCTGACGTGCTCCGCGGGGAAGTCGTGGAAGCCCTGGTGATCGGCGCGAACGGATCCCAGCCGTTTGAGTTTGGCGAAGCGGTCGTTTTGGAAAATCCAAGCATTATTGCAAGAAGTCATGAAACCCGGAGCGACGGAATGAACAGCCTGCTTTTAATGGCGGACGGTATCTACCGGGAATCAGATATCTGCCTGGAAGACGAACTGGATAATGGCAGTGTGGATGAGCTGGTAGAAGAATACCTGGCAAAACACGGATACCGCATTATAAAGCGGGACGAATAAAGAAAAGGTAAATGAGGAAGACAGATCAGAAAAACAGACAAAACAATATGTGAAAAGTGTAAGCAGAAAGAGAGGAAAATATCATGGAATTAAAAAACGTATTTATTGATGCGGGAAAATCGTTAGGAAACATTACTTTTGCTGGAGCAGGCAAAGAAAACCAGACACGTGCAAACGGCAGGCGTGCGGTTACATCAAGAACTTACAGCCTCTATTCCGATGTACAGCGCGCGGATAACGTTGAGGTTACCATTCCTGGAAAGGCAGGGGTAAAGCATTTTGAGTACGAGGAACCGGTGGCGCTTATTAATCCCCGTGTGGAAATTGAAGGATACGCGATCAATAACAGGGGTTATGTGAATTATAAAATTTATGCGGATGATATCATTTCCGTGGATGAGCTGGCAGATACAGGGGTAAAGCAGTAATCCGGTAAAAGAAGCATATGCAGCATAGCAAATGAAACAAAAGAAAACAATTCAAAAAGAAAAGAATAGAAAATAAAAAAGATTAGAAAGATGGAGGAAAGACAATGAGATTTTCAGAAGGATTATTTATCGATACAGAGAAAACATTAGGAGAATTAAAGTTTGCGGCATTGCGCAGAGAGAACTACGCACAGGACGAAGAAGGGAATGTGACCGATGAGGTTACAAAACGTACATATGACCTGAAATGTCAGCGCCAGGGGCACACGATCACAGTCAGTATTCCACCGGAAGCCGGAGAAAAAGACTTCCCATACAATGCGGCGGTAACGCTTGTAAATCCGGTAGTAAGCGCAAGAGCGGATGCAACGTTTGGTGGAAGGGCAACGGCAGACTGGTACATCAATGCGGACGATATCGTATTGGCAGATGCTGCAGGAAAACCTGCTGATCAGACAAAAGCTGCCGGAGCAGACGCATCGAAAACAGCAGATCAGAACAAACCATCTGATAAGACAGCAGATAAGACCGGAACGGACGCAAAGGACGGAGGGAACAAAAAATAAATAACCGGATGGGAGAGTGGAATAGATGAACAGATTTCCAATCTGGAAAGGAAACCGCATCGGGCGTTATGATGACAGGCTGATTTTACGGTCTGTCATTTTTTTCGCCCTGGTCATTACAGCATTATCCGCTTTTGTGATCCGGCTGACAGAAGGGAATATCCTGCTTAGGGTATTCCTTCTCTTCCTGCTCACGATTTTATGTCTGCTGGATCTACTTTATAAATGGAAAAGCGGCCGCATGACAGACATCCGCAACCGCCAGGCAATGGCGCGTATGCTGCTGGAAAATCGATGGTTTGAGACAGAGCCACTGCAGCAGAGTAAAACAGGCGGCAGAATGGAGCGGATCACATATTTTCCGGCGCTTTATTACAGGCGGAAAAAACGGTATATCTATGTGACAGTCAAGATCAGTATGGGAAAGTATCAGGATAAGTTGCTTACCCTGGAGGAAAAATTAGAAACCGGGTTAAATTGTGAACTGGTAAAAAAAGATACAAGAGATATCTGGGTTAAATATGAGTTCCTGACCGGAGTTGAAAAGAACCGGATCGATATTCAGGATGTGAAGGCGGAAAACGGAGAATTGAACCTGATGGAACATATTTCATGGAAGTATGACAAATTGCCGCACATGTTGATTTCAGGTGATACAGGAAGCGGAAAGACAATCTTTCTGCTGATCGTGATAAAAGCGTTATTAGAATCCGGTGCAGTGCTGCATATCTGTGATCCGAAGAAAGCGGACCTGTCCTATTTATCCAGGATCATGCCGGATGTGAACTACGATACAGAGAGCATGATGGGGTGTGTGAAAACTTTTTATGAAGGAATGGAAGCCCGTTATGATGAAATGCAGGAACATCCGGATTTTAGGATGGGTGCGAATTATGCAAAAGTTGGACTGACACCGCATTTTTTAATTTTTGATGAATATGTGGCTTTTATGGATACGCTTGCAAAAAAAGAGTGGGAAGAGGTCATGAAGCTGATCCGGATTATTATCATGAAAGGCAGACAAGCAGGATATTTTATTATTCTTGCGTGTCAGCGACCAGATGCAAAATACCTCGGAGATGGTGTCCGCGATCAGTTCGGTTTCCGTGTTGCGCTGGGTAGTATGTCTGCAAGCGGGTACACCATGATGTTTGGCAGTATTGATAAACAATTTAAAGAAAAAGATATTGCGGGGCGCGGCTATGTAAACACCGGAAACGGTGTTGTAACAGAGTTTTACGCTCCATATGTAGATCCGCGATATGATTTTTTTACAGAGCTGTCGCGGATCTATGAGAAAAGACAGCAGGAAGGAGAAGCGTGTGATCGAATGTATGAAAACGGCAGCGAAACTGCCGGAGAGGAATGAGGAAAAGGCGATTGAAGAAAAAGAAAATAAAAAACAGACGGAACATATTTATATCAGCGGACCGATTACCGGAACACCGGATTATATGGAACGTTTTGAGAAAGCAGAAAAGGAATTAACCGAAAATGGATATTCTGTAATCAATCCGGCGAAAGTCAATGCAATGCTGCCACAGGATACAACGTGGGAAGAATATATAAAAGTATCATTGACGCTGTTGTCGATCTGCACCGGAGTGTACATGATGCCGGGCTGGAGGGAGAGCCGTGGTGCAGTACTTGAGTTTATGCAGGCAAGACGTAATGAAATGCAGATCTATGAGGATATCCCTGGGAGACTGCAGGACTGAATAATAAAATGGGATGGTGGCCGATGTGGAAAAGAACCGGGAGATGTTAAAAGAGATTGAGAAAAAACGCAAAGAACTGGGATTATCCCAGGTAGAACTTGCAAAACGCATTGGTTTTTCAAGAGGCTATTATAACATGCTGGTGCACGGGAAAAAGCCGGTCAGTGACAAACTGGCTGACCAGCTGCAAAACGTGCTTCAGGAATACCGGAAAGAAAAAGAAAGCGGTTATGGAACACGGACAGAAGATCCGGCGGACTGTTTTAGAACAGCGGATGACGTATGGAACGCCGGAGAAACAGGAGAGATGGCAGACGAGTACATAGAAGAAAATGAAGATTCCATTGCATTTGATCCGGTGGAATGGATCACGAACCTGGAAACAAGACGGAAAAGCTACGGCGTATCGCAAAGTGAATATGCAGAAACGGCAGGAATCAATAGAAGTTATTACAGTGTATTGTTGACCGGAAAAAAACGGGCAACAAAAAAGCTGTTAGAACATTTGGAAATGGTTCTTGAGATATTTAATCCGGATAAAGAAATGGAAATTTTATTTGACTATGTTCGGATCCGGTTTGCAACCACGGATGAGAGACGCGTGATCGAAGATGCCATGAATATCCGGATGCAGTACATGATTGAAGAAGCGCACAGCTTTTACGGTTACGGACGCCAATATATCTACGGTGATATCACGGTTATGGTATCGCCGGAACATGAAAAAGGGATCCTGCTTGAACTAAAGGGCAAGGGGTGCAGACAGTTCGAAGCGTTTCTTAAGGTGCAGAAACGTACCTGGTATGATTTCTTCCGGACGGCAAGAGAAATGGGGGCGGTATTTAAGCGGATCGATATTGCGATCAACGACCGTGCCGGAATTTTAAATATACCGGAGCTGATAGTAAAATGCCGTCGGGATGAATGCATCACGATTTTTCACAGTTATAAGGATTACCAGTCCGGGGAACTGATAAGGAATCGGGAAAAAGATGCGGCAAGCATGGGAAATACATTGTACCTGGGATCCTTAAAAAGTGAAATTTATTTCTGCATTTACGAAAAGGATTATGAGCAGTATGTAAAAAATGGCACGCCGCTGGATGAGGCGGAAACGAAAAACCGTTTTGAAATACGGTTAAAAGATGAGCGTGCGGAGGTGGCGGTGGATGATCTTTTGGAGATGGAAGATGTAGCCTGTACGGCTTATTCTATTATCAACCACTATGTCCGTTTTGTAGATGCCGATCCGGAGAAGGAATGCAGAAACTGGCCGTTAAATGAGCGCTGGGTGTGGTTTTTAAACGGACAGTACCGGAGCATTAAGCTGACGACAAAACCGGAAGAGTACACACTTGACCGGACACTCCTCTGGCTTACAAGACAGGTCGCACCGTCCCTTAAAATGGTACAGAAGCTGGATGATCTCAGAGGCACACGCCTGGCGAAGGATATGATCGAGGAAGCTAATCTGTCCCCGCATCATAAAAAGATCTTAAAACAACAGCAGGCGGCACTGGACGATGTTGTCACAGCAAGGCAGAAAGGAAGAAAATGGATTGATGATCTTAAAGAGGAATACATGGAATCCTGAAATTGCGGCGTCGCAATTTTTAAAGCGCAAAGCTGGGTGTGTTATGGAACATGCGCCATAAAGAAGAAATAAAAAGAAAAAAGAAAAAATGTAACAGTAAACAGACGGCAGAAGCTGTCTTTTTTTATGCACAAAAATGTGCGGAAAGGAAAGAGAAAGATGAATTTTGGACAGGGAATTTATACGTGGCTCATGACGAATATACAGCCTCTGGTTTTAGGAGGGATTATTATTGTTGGTCTTGTGCTTTTATTTAAACACAAGATTGCGGAGCTGATTGTTTTTGCAATTATCGCGGTCATAGCGGTTGGTTTTGTCTTTAATCCCTCTGGAACAAAAGACACGATGTTAAAGATCTATAATGGCACGATCATCGAGGGCGGTGCTCCAGATGATGGAGGGGAATGATCTCTGATAAAAAATAAGGTGCGGGGCGGGATGCCCTGTGCCTTGGATAAATGAAAAGGATGAAGAAAACCGCCGGACAGGCAGAAAGGAAAGAAAGGGAAGAAATGAAACAGGTAAAGTCATATACAAGCATCTGGAATGTTGAAAAAGTGATACATGCGGTCGGGGATGTTAATCTGCCGTTTCCGGCGACGATAACACAGATCGGGTATTTTACCGGAACGGCAGTTGTATGTCTTATGATTCACAACCTGCCGCCATTCGTGTATATAAAAAGTTTCGTTGTATGGGCAGCGATATGCGTAGGAAACGCATATCTGATGTCAAAAAAGAGTTTTGACGGCAAAAATCCGTACCGATTCTTATGCGCGGCGTTTAATTATCTGATACGCCCAAAAGAGACTTATGCAGGAAAACGTGTGGTGTATCGTAAAAAGACGGTAAATGAATATATTACCGCAGTGAGGAGGGATATCTATGTTCCCGATTAAGTACATTGAAAACAATATGATCTTAAACCAGCAGGGCGAATGGTGGGCATATTATGAACTGATCCCGTACAACTATGCTTTTTTATCCCAGGAAGAAAAGATGGCAGTACATGAAAGATTCCGCCAGATCATGACGGTGAACAGAGAGGGCAAGATGCATGCGCTCTGCATTGCCACAGAAACATCGGTACGGGACAGACAGGAAAACTGCAAGAAGCATTTAAAAGGTAGCTTAAAAGAGACGGCGGAAAAAGTGATCGACCTGCAGACGGAAGGACTGATTACTTCCATGGGTGGTATGGAAAATGAAGTTACCTACCGTTTCTTTTTAGGTTTTAAGCTGATCAAGGGAGAAGAGGAAGTTAGTGTAAAGAAGGTCAAGGAAGATATTTTAGCCGTATTTACAGACTTTATAAACAGTGTCAACCATAACCTGATGGGTGATTTTGTCAGCATAAACAGTGCAGAGATCGAGCGGTATGCAAAACTGGAAGACTTTTTAAGACAGCGTGTAAAAGGGAAGTTTTCCTTAAAACGCCTGGAAAAGAAAGACATTGGCTACATTGTAGAGCATATCTATGGACAACAGAAAACGCCGTATTATAAATATGAGTATTCATTTCCAAAAGAAAAGCTGGAGAAAAAAACGTTAGTCCGCAAGTACGACATTCTCCGCCTGACGCGCTGTGTGCTGCAGGAGCATCAGAAACATATCCGGATGATAAGGGAAGAGGGGGAAAGCTATGTTGCATACCTGACAATCAATGCTTTAATCGGGGAACTGGAGTTTCCATCGTCGGAGATCTTTTATTATGAGCAGGAGCGTTTCCGTTTTCCGGTAGACGTCAGTATGAACGTTGAAATCATGCCGAACAGAAGCGCATTGACGACGGTCAGAAATAAGAAAAAGGAATTAAATGACTTAGATGAGCATGCGTATGAGGCTGGTGCCGATACGGATAATTCCGTGGTAGAAGCACTGGTGGATGTGGACGAGCTGGAAAAGGACTTAGGCAGAACAAAAGAATCCATGTACAAATTAAGCTACGTTGTCCGGATTGCTGCAGAAAGCGAAGAGGAGCTGGAACGTCGTATCGCGGAGGTCAGGGATTATTACGAGAATGATTTTAACATTAAACTGGTACGCCCGTTTGGCGATATGATCGGATTCCACGAAGAATTTATTCCGTCTGGATCAAGATATGAAAATGATTATATCCAGTATGTGAAAGCAGATTTCCTGGCGGGACTTGGATTCGGTGCAGCGCGCATCCTGGGTGATCCGGATGGAAGTTACATCGGGTATGACACGGAGACTGGAAATAATATCTACATAGACCCGTCTCTTGCCTGTCAGAACGTAGCCGGCAGTGTTACAAATGCCCTTGCTGTGGCATTTACCGGAACGCTTGGCGGTGGTAAATCAATGTTTGCAAATAACATCATTTACCAGGAAGTTTTACACGGTGCAAGGGCGCTGATCCTTGATCCGAAGTCGGAACGCGGGAAATGGAAAGAAATGCTTCCGGAACTTTCGGATGAAATTAACATTATCAACCTGACCAGTGATGAGGTCAATAAAGGAATGCTTGATCCGTATGTGATCATGCAGAATAAGAAAGATGCAGACAGCCTGGCGATGGATATCCTGACATTTTTGACTGGTGTCAGTATTAAAGATGGAAAACGTTTCCCGCTTTTACGTGATGCGGTAAAGGCAGTTACAAAAAGATCGGATAGCGGACTTTTATATGTGATCGATGAATTAAATGAGATGGAGGATGAAGAAGCGCATCTGCTTGCAAGCCACATAGCAGCGTTTACCGATTATGATTTTGCGGGATTGCTGTTTTCAGATGGAAAAGTGACGCGTAAGATCAGTGCAGATAAGGCTTTAAACATTTTGCAGGTGCAGGATCTGATGCTGCCGGATTCTGAAAAAAATGTGGAGGAATATACCAGTATCGAATATTTAAGTATTGCGGTTATGATCGCGATCGGAACTTTTGCATTGGATTTTATTTATTCAGACAGGAAAATTTATAAAATCGTTGCTTTAGATGAGGCATGGAGTCTCCTGCAGGTAGCACAGGGAGCAGCTTTATCGAATAAACTTGTACGTGCCGGACGTTCCATGCAGTCCGGTGTGTTTTTTATCACGCAGAGTTCTTCCGATCTTTTGAACGAAAAAATCAAAAACAATATTGGTTTGAAATTTGCATTCCATTCCACGGATAAGACGGAGATCCGGAATACATTAAGATTCTTTGGGCTGGATCCGGATGATGAAGAAAACCAGAATGCGATCATGGCATTAGAAACTGGGGAATGTCTGATGCAGGACATTTACGGTCGTGTTGGAAAAGTACACACGCAGATATTGTTACAACATGTATTTGATGCATTTGACACCAGACCTCCAAGAAGGGAGGAAGCTTCATGAAGAAAAAGTGGAGAATGAAAACGAAAAGACCGCGAAAGCTGCACAAACGGATCCTGTCAGCATTTCTTGTATGTATACTTCTGACAGGATTGCTTTTATCGGCTGCAAATATGGAAGTATCTGCAGCTTCCGGACTGGTAGATGAAACGATCGATGCTGGAAATCTGTATAGTCAGTACCGGTGGGATAATTATCAGATCGATTTCTATGTGGACACTTCCTGGGACTGGCTTCCCTGGAATTGGATGGACAGGATAGATAATAAGATTTCATCCGTTTTTTATGGAATCAGTGACGGAATCTGGCTGATCAGTGTATTGCTGAGCAGCGGAACGGGATATATTGTGCAGCAGACGTATTCGCTTGATTTTATCGGTGATATGGCAGACGACATCGGAAAGAACATTCAGATCCTGGCGGGCATGAATACCGGATCGAAGAAATTCAATGCGGATGGTTTTTATACCTGGCTGTTACTGTTTATCGTATTGATCGTGGGCGGCTACATGGCATATGCCGGGCTGATCAAAAGAAAAACCACAGAGGCAGTCAGCGCAGCGGTAAATATGCTTGTGATCTTTCTTTTAACTGCCGCGTTTATTGCTTATGCGCCGCAGTACATTAAAAATATCAATGATTTTTCCGCGGATTTAAGCAATGGTGTCCTGGAGCTTGGGGCAAAACTTGTCATGCCGGGAAATGATGAGATGGGAGTAAAAGCAACAGACAAGATCCGGAATAACCTGTTTGCAATTCAGGTCTATAAACCATGGCTGCTTTTGCAGTTTGGTACGACGGATGAAACTGCAATCGAATCAGAGCGTATTGCAGCGGGAGTTGATGGAGATCGTATTAAATCAATTTTATCTGTCAGTCCTGTAACGAATTTCGGAGAAGACCGTCAGACTGCAGTAAAGACAGATATTGAAACTTATAAAAATGTAAATATGACTGTGACGAATGTAGCAGGCAGATTTGGGACGGTCCTTTTGGTATTTTTCCTGAATCTGATCATCAGTATTTTTGTGGTCATAATGTGTGGGCTGGTTATATTTACCCAGCTTTTGTTTATCATATTTGCGTTATATCTGCCACTGAATTTTATTTTATCCATGCTGCCGACTTATAACGGATTGTTGAAAAAGGCGGTGTTAAAACTGTTCAATACGATTTTAATGCGCGCAGGATTAACACTTCTCGTTACGATTGCGTTTTCTCTATCTGCAATGATCTATTCCATGTCGGGCGATTATCCGTTTTTAATGGTTGCATTTTTACAGATCGTTGTTTTTGTTGGAACATATTTGAAGATGGATGAAATTTTATCTATGGTTGCGTTAGGAGATGGCAGTGGTAATAAACGAGGTCGTTTCCTGCGGAGCATGGGAAGATATATGGTTATGAGAAAATTGTTTGGACGAAGGTATTATTCTGGCGGCAGACGTGCTGCAGTAAGCAGAAGTGCAGGAAATGGAACTGGCGGCGGTACAGGTGGAAATGCTGGAAGCAGTTCTGGAAATGAACCGGCGCCTTCAGGTGAAAGCAATTCACAGAGGGCATCATCACATACAAATAATAGTGGCAGTAAGCCTGTAAGAGAACCAGTCCGGGCAAATGAAAATGTGAATGGGACGGAAAACAATGGAGCGTCTGAAAATGAAAGAACGACAGTATCTTACGGCAGTAAAACACAGTCTGCAGGTACAAAAGCCGGAAAACGTGTCGGTATGGTTATGGATTCTGGAAAACGCCTGAAGGATCGTATGGATCTGGTAAAGGAAAATGTAAAGAATACACCGACTGAAATAAAATATCAGGCAGGACTGCACCGGAAAGCAATGGAGCAGAATGTAAAAGACTTTAAAGAGGGCATAGCCGGAGAACGGAACAGAAGAGAAACGGGACGTCTGCAGGAACGAAACCGGATTCAGGCAGATGCAGGAAGGAAACGCCGTGAGATGTATCTTGCAAAACGAAGAAGTGAAACTGCGCTAAAACGTTATGATGGAATTGACTTCCACCAACGGATTCCGGTAAATGGAAAAGAACTGGATAAATACCGTGGTGTGGATGGTTTAAACCGCAGTGCGAAGGCTGGAAAGAGTTTTATTGACAGCAGAGGACAGATGCGAAAGGCATCCGATGAAAAGTTAAGGGACATGGCAGGAAGTGAAGAACGGATCAGAAAGAATGATCAGAAGACGGAACGAATAGGAACACCGTTAGAGGAGATCCGTTACAAACAGAGCATAACCCGTCTTCCGTATTCAGATAAGGACGTGAGAAAAGAGCTTGGAACTTATGGAACGATGTTAAACAGTACGGATCAGGAAAAATTTATGAAAGGATTAGAACAGCAGAGAGCGGGAAACAAAGGACTGCAGGAGAAAAATGCCGGACAGGATCTAAGGGAAGCAAAGCCGGAGTCTGTACCGGGAAAAACCGTAATAAGATCCAGTGGAAATGCAAAGGATTTAAGAAATGAGATTTTAACGGAACAGAGAAATGTAGGACATGCAGAACCTCATGTAAGGAAAGTGACAGAAATAAGGAAGGATGATCGGAATATGGATACGAGGAGGAAATAGGGATGAAGCGTGTAAAGCGGATAGTAACTGCCTTATGTATTTTATTTCCTGTTTTCCTGCTTTTGGTATGCAGTGTGATACTTGTTGGCGTCACAGATGATAATGATGATGGAAATCCAAAGCATGCATCCGGTCTTGGGTTATCTGACAAAGTAAGGGAATATGCAGCCTTTGTCGGGGATACGGCAGCGGAATACAACATACATGAGTATGAAAAGTATCTGCTTGCCATCATGATGGTTGAGACTGGAGGGGAAGGAAATGATCCGATGCAGTCACTTGGAAACAGTGGTCTGACAGAAGAAGAGAAAACCCCTTCGGAATCTATCAAGGCTGCGGTTGCATATTTTGCCATGTTGCTACAGAAAGCGGACACGTTAGGTTGTGATCTTGATACAGCGATCCAGGCATACAATTATGGAGCCGGATATATTGATTATGTATCAGTCAGGGGAAAGGCTCATACATTTCAGTTGTCGTGTGATTTTGCCAGCAGCAAATGCGGCGGCAGAAAAGTAAAGTATGACAATCCGGTTGCGATCGCACAGAATGGCGGATGGAGATATGGCTACGGAAACATGTTTTATGTATATCTTGTAAAACAGTATCTGGAGTCAGAGCCGTTACCGGCAGATACAGCGAATGCAGTTCTTGCGGAAGCTTATAAATATCAGGGATGGAAATATGTCTGGGGTGGTTCAAGTCCGCAGACATCCTTTGACTGCTCCGGGTTAACGCAATGGTGTTTTGGACAGGCGGGAGTGTCACTGCCAAGGACAGCACAGGAACAGTATGAAGCCGTGCAGCATCTGGAGTTGGAGGAAGCGCAGCCGGGAGATCTGGTCTTTTTCACGAAAACATATAAGACAGACAATTACATCACGCACGTTGGGATCTATGCCGGAAATGGAAGGATGTTTCATGCCGGTAACCCGATCGGCTTTGCAGACTTAAATACGAATTTCTGGAAAGAACACTTTGTATGTATTGGAAGGGTCAGCATGCCGTCAACATAAATGCGATGTCGCAACGGCAGAAAGGGAAAAGAAATGGAAAAAGGAAACAAAACAGGACAGGAAAAGAAAATACAGCGTATGGTAAATGATCTGATTAAAATGGCAGAAAGAAGAGGTGCTACTTATTATGGAAGCTGGATTGAAGATGAAAGGCAGTATGTTGCAGGCGCTCATTTTTGTGTATGTTTAAACAAACCTGTGGAATTGCCGGAACGGGATGGTTCGTATGTAAAGAATCAGATGTATGACTATATGGAAAACGCACGAATCATGAATGAAAAAGAAACGACATTGCCGGATGAACTGGATCAGATGGTAAAAACTTTGAAAAAGGAAAGAGGAAGGTGCAGATCGAGACGTATCTTTTGTTTCCTGGGAGACAGGGAAGCTGCAGTAAATGCGGAATATTTACTTATGCTTAGTCGGGTAACTGGTGCAAAAAGTGTCTATCTGTCAGAGAAAAGACCGGAAAAGAGCATAATCTATGGAAGCGGGGAAAATGGAGCATTTATTGTGTTGCCGGTATCCTTTACAGAAGAGGATCAGAAAAATTTCTGGATGGAATAGGAGATATTTATATGAAGAAAGAACAGATAAAAGCGATGATTGGTAAAGCAAAAAATAAGGTCTGGCTGTTTTTAAAAAAAATATATGCGAAACTGCCGGAAAAAATGAAAGTACATATCAGGAAATTAAAACCAAAAGAAAAGATAAGGGGTGAATATAAAGGAAGTGACCAGGCAGAAGAAATGCCGGTTTTAAAGGTATCTCCTAACAGGGGATGGATCCGGTTATTCTGGATTTTACTTGCAATCAGCATTATCCTGGGAATTTATAATAATTTCACATCGGTTGATACGGTCACGGTTGAAAAAGAGACTGTGATCGAGGAAAAACTGAAAGATACAAATGCCCTGGAGAGTTATGTGAAAGATTTCGCAGGTGTATATCATGCCTGGGAAAATACAGACCGGGAGATCAGCAAGAGAGAAAAAGCACTGGAAAAGTATCTTCCGGAAACACTGCAGCTTATGGATCATGGAATGATAACGACAGACTGCCCGACTGCAGTAGAGGTTGAATCCGTAGATATCTGGTCTGTGAAGGATCTTACGGATACAGAGTACGAAGTAACGTATTGTGTAAAGCAGCGGATATCGGAAGGTGAACAGACCACGGAGCAGAGCAATGTGTATCAGATAGCAGTGCGTAGAGATGAAAATGGAAAAATGTTAGTTGTAAAAAACCCGACAGCGTATGCGCTGCCGGGAAAATCCTCTTATGAAGTAAAAGCGAAAGAAACAGATGGGAGCATAGATTTAAAAACCCAGACACAGATCGAAGATTTTTTGAATACGTTTTTCAAGCTGTATCCCCAGGCATCGGCAAAGGAACTCGTCTATTATGTAAAGGATGGTGTCCTTCCGGCGATCGGAAAGAATTATGTATATGATGGACTGGCAGGAAAAGCCTACTATATGGAAGGTGATCAGACGAAAGCAGAAGTTTATGTAAAATACCTGGACCAGGATCTGAAGATCACGCAGGTCATGCAGTATAAGCTGACGCTGGAGAAGGGGGATAACTGGAAGATCGTGGAGGCAGAGTGATGAAAGAAAAGATAGAAAACTTTATCATGAAATTTTCATATCGGGAAATACGCAGGCGGAAAATGCAGGCTTTTAAATGGAGACTTGAGACATTAAGATTAATGGAAAAAGAAGAGCTGGAGTTTGAATATGTAGAACAAAAAGTGAAATGTGAACATAAAAAGAATGTTTGTGAAGTGCTGCTGATGATTGTTTTACTTGGAATCGTAATGGGTATCTGGAGAGAATTTTTTGCTTTTATAAGAATTTCATATCAGTACACTGTAACTTCCGGGTATGATGGCATAAAAGAAATGAACATTTGTTTTTTTATTGTCTGTTATTTTGGCGGCGGCGTTAACACTGGCAATATTGATACCTGTACGTGATGGTGTTGAAGATATGAAAGCTGCAAAGAGAGATTTGGCGATCATTGAGATTGCAATGAGAGAAAAAGAAGATGAAAGATAGCAAAAAGACTTCATTCCGGTGTAATGCTGGGGTGGAGTCTTTTTTTAGTGTTAAAATGTTATTTTATAAAATAAAACAAAATAAGAGGACACTAGCAGACCTTAACCGCAGGGTGGAGTTTGTGGGTAAGTGGCTGTTTATGGAATCGTTGGTAACCGGGTGGAGAATGTTGTGGGAAAATGGTGGGAAAGAGGTTTTCCTTTTCCATGATTTTTCATACATTATCCATGCGGTTATCAATGATGGAATAGCGGCTTATCCATAAAATCCATGCTGTTTTTAATAATATGTGCTACTTGCGAAAGATGGATAACATTTTGTGGAATACATTGTGGAATACTTTGACGTAAAAAGTATACTTTTTGAGGTAAATTTTTTTCTAAATAAGAAAATTTTAAACATATGAAAACCCAGTAAAATCAATGCATTACTGACTTTACTGGGTTTCTTTGAGTAAGCAGACAACGGGAATCGAACCCGCCTCCTCAGCTTGGGAAGCTGATATACTACCGATGTACTATGTCTGCCCGTAATGAAATAACTACTAATTATTATAGCAAAACGAAAAAAGATTGCAACCGTTTTTTTGACGGTGTAAACTGAGAGAGAGAAACATTGGAGGAAACGATAACGATATGAAATATCCAGAATTTTTACCGGAAAACGGAACGATCGGTTTTGTGGCACCATCTTTTGGCTGCAGTATAGAGCCGTACCATACAGCATTTTTAAATGCACAGAAGAAATTTACCGGACTGGGACATAGATTAGAACTTGGACCAAACTGTTATGCGTCGGAAGGAATCGGCATCAGCAGCACTCCGGAAGCATGCGGGGCGGAGCTGACAGAATATTATTGCAGCGATAAAAATGACATACTGATCTCCTGTGGCGGCGGTGAACTGATGTGTGAAATCTTAGACAAAGTAGATTTTGACAGGATCAGGGTGACAAAACCAAAGTGGTATATGGGATTTTCCGATAATACTAATATGACATTCCTGCTTGCCACGCTGTGCGATACAGCATCTATATATGGACCATGTGCGGCGGCATTCGGCATGGAACCGTGGCATGAGAGCCTTTGGGATGCCTATCATCTTCTGCGTGGAGAAAAAAGCAGTATAGAGGGCTATGCACTGTGGGAAAAAGAAGGAAAAAAAGACGAGGAACATCCGCTTGAACCATACAATGTGACAGAAGAGAAAAAACTTATGGTATGTCTGCCTGAAAAACAGAAAAATAATGTGCAGTACAAACCATTGGTGCAGCCGGCAGAGGAATTACAGGAAGAAATCACCATGCAGGGAAGACTGCTTGGCGGCTGCATGGATTGTCTGGTCAACCTGCTTGGAACAGAATTTGATAAAGTACAGGAATTTACAGAGAAGTATCAGGATGACGGAATCATCTGGTTTTTAGAGTCCTGTGATCTGAATGTGATGTCTATCCGCAGGGCGGTCTGGCAGATGAAACATGCCGGATGGTTTTCGCATGTAAAAGGTTTTTTGATTGGAAGACCGGCGGTGTTCGGACAGGAAATGATGGGATTAGACCAGTACCATGCGGTTACAGACCTGCTTGCCGGGTATCAGGTACCGGTCATTATGGATGCGGATATCGGACATATCCCACCGATGATGCCGCTTGTCTGCGGAAGTTATGCGGACATCAGTGTCAGTGGAAATGCGTTGAAAGTAAATATGCAGTGGAAATAGATTTCCCCCAAATTATAAAATGACATTCACATTGCTGCCGATTCCGGTGTTGAGCAGTGTGTTTAAATCAGCAGTTACCGGTGTAACAGATGCGATGTTAAGTGCATTCACAGCGGTAGAACCGGTATCAGCAGAATCGGTTTTGCCGGTGGTGCTGTCGGAAACAGACGAGGATGTCTGTTTATTTGCATTGCGCTTTGCCAGTGCATCATTGTATTCGATCTGTGTCAGAATATTGCTTCTGTTTTCAAGACGTCTGGCATAGGAATTGACACGCTGCATGTACTCTGAATCTGAAGAAAACAGAGATTCAAATTTTGAAATATCCGCGGAACCAAAAAGAGAACTGCGCGATTCGAGCGTGCCGTTGCCTTTTACGGTAATACCGATCTTGTCAAGCTGGCTTTCATACTCTGCAGTCAGATTCTTCAGATTTTTCTGGGTGTTTTTGACGGTACGGTCGTCTGATGCACCGGATGAGTTTATCATATTATTGTAGGTGCTGATGAACGCTGAAACACTGTTTTTGATATTTGTTTCATTATCGTCATCATATGTAAATGAGCCAAGGGAACGTATCGCACGGCGCAGCGCATGCGAATCGGCACCCGTGAGGGTGGAATTGGTCAGATTACTGCGTGATGTGGTGGTACGTGCATCCGCATTTGCTGCATAAAAACGACGCATATAATAGGATGTACCAAGTGTGGTTCCGGCTCCGACATAAGCGGTATTGGCCATAAGAAAGACCTCCTTAAAAATCATCTGTTATATGTTTCGGTCGAAAAGCGTAGATAATTAACCATGGCATTGAAAATTTATTTGCGTTATACTACTATAGAAACAGCAGAAATATTACGACAGGATGGAGAAGATTATGGAGATAATAGTTTGGTTGGCATTGATCATTTTCTTTGTGGTATTGGAGATCGCTACCGTTGGTCTGACATCAATCTGGCTGGCAGGAGGAAGTCTTGCAGGACTGATTTGTGCGGCATTTGGAATGGGAATCACGGGACAGATCATCGTGTTTGCAGCAGTGTCATTTGTACTGCTTTATTTTACAAGACCCTGGGCTCTGAAATATTTAAAACCGCATCTGGTTAAGACAAATTATGAGGAAGCAGTTGGAAAAAATGTCTGTGTCACAGAGCAGATTGATAATGTCAGGGGAACCGGAACCGCGGTTATGAATGGTCTGGAATGGACAGCCCGCTCGGTGGATGATGAAAAGACCTTCGAGCCGGGGATGATCGTGATGGTAAAGGAAATCAAGGGTGTCACTCTTTATGTGACGGAGAGCAGTGATATGCCTCAGATGAATGGAGATAAATAGAAATGAAACTTGGAATGGTATTTGAAGGCGGGGCAAACCGCACGGTTTTTTCCTGTGGAGTAATGGATAAATTTCTGGAAGAAAATATCATGCCGGATTATTACATCGGTGTTTCCGCTGGAATGGCATATGGATTGTCATATCTTTCCGGGCAGAAAGGACGTAATCTGGAACTGATGGAAAAATATATGGCGGATAAGCGCTATATGGGTATGCGCCATCTGCTAAACCGCAAAGAACATGCGTATTACAATACGAAGTTTGTGTTTGAAGAAGTACCGAATGAGCTTCTTCCGCTTGATTATGATGCTCTGGCACGTTTTCCGGGAGAGATTGAAGCGGCAGTCACAAATATTCACACAGGAAAAGCAGAATACATGGAAGTCCCGCGTGGGAAAGAGATGAAGGATCTGCTGATCGCAACCTGTTCACTGCCGATTCTTTTTCAGCCGGTAAAGATCGGCAGACATTATTATCTGGACGGCGGACTTGCAGATTCGGTTCCTTATGAACATGCTATGGAAATGGGCTGTGAAAAACTGGTTGTTGTTCTGACAAGGGAACGCGGCTATGTAAAGACACAGGAAAAGGCGGCAGGCGTTATGAACCGTCTTTATCAGCGATATCCGAAGATCGTGGAGGATATGAAACTTCGCGCGGAGCGCTACAATGTTTCCATGGAAAAACTGATGCAGTTAGAGAAAGAGGAAAAAGTATTTGTGATCGCACCGGAGTCGACCTATGGAGTTGGCAGGACGGAGACGGATACCATAAAATTGCGCAGGCTTTATGATGAAGGTTATCGTATTGCCACAGAACAGACAGACGCCCTTCGCGCCTATTTGAATAAATAATGCAAAGGAGAAAAAAGATGAACATTGTATTTCTGGATGCAAAAACTATCGGGGAAGATATTGATCTCTCCGGGTACGACAAACTTGGAACAGTTATAAAATATGGATTTTCCACAACGGAAGAGGCGAGAGAGCGCACCAAAGATGCCGATGTGGTGATCGTAAATAAAGTACAGATCAATGAGACATCGATCGGTGAGGCAGAGCACTTAAAACTGGTCTGCGTGACTGCAACCGGAACGAACAATCTGGACAAAGCATATCTGGATGCACATGGCATTGCCTGGAGAAATGTTGCCGGATATTCCACGGAGACGGTGGCACAGCACACATTTGCCCTGTTATTCTATCTTTGGGAAAAATTAAGATACTATGATGACTATGTCAAATCAGAAAAATACGTTGGAGATATCACATTTACCCATTTTGATAATGTATTCCATGATCTGAATGGTAAGACATGGGGAATTATTGGGCTTGGAGCGATCGGACGAAGAGTTGCGGACATTGCCAAAATGTTTGGCTGCCATGTGATCTATTATTCTACAACAGGGAAAAATAACCAGCCGGGTTATGAGCGTGTGGAGTTTGACGAGCTGCTTGCAAAATCAGATATCGTGTCCGTACATGCACCGCTGACAGAGCAGACAGAAGGGCTGTTGAATGCAGAGGCGTTTTCAAAAATGAAACCGTCTGCTATCTTTTTAAACCTTGGCAGAGGACCGATCGTTGTCGAGAAAGATCTTGCAGATGCTTTGGAAAATAAAACGATCGCAGGAGCCGGACTTGATGTGCTGACCGTAGAACCGATGAGTGCAGAAAATCCATTGAAACGCATCAAGGACAGCGACCGTCTGATCATCACCCCTCATATTGCATGGGCAAGCCTTGAGGCGCGCACGAGACTGATGAAGATCATTGAAGGACAGATCCGTGACTTCTTTGATGGAAGTGATAAATAAACACTGGAATGGACACTTTGCAAACAGCCTGTTGGTCTGTTATCAGAAGTAAAATACAAAAACAAAATACAGAAATAAAAAATACCGCGCAAATCTGTGCGGTATTTTTATTGGTGCGTGGGATCTGAATGCCAAAAACGAAGAGCCACCTTTTGCTCTGGAAAATTGAGCAGACATTACCCAGCCGATTAACTTGGGATCGTAGCACTCAACCCGCTGTGAAACGAAAGATTTCCATATTCCTGCAAAAAATCCTGTATAGCAGCGTCCTGCCTTGCTGAATCAGCACCTGCATGAAGTGCAGCATACAGCGAATGGATCCGGGACAGGTACAGCTCTTTGGATTTATCATACAGTTCAAAGAAACTCTCATTGGAAGTAATGGAAGAATCCCATGGATTTTTCCACAGTGCATGTCTTAAATTAAATGGATCCGTGCGGAAAAACAAGGTATCACTCGGGATCAGTGGTGAAAACAGCGGATATCCGAGACAGATCCGCTCCGTCAGCCGGACAATGGCCTTTTTCTTTCCGGAATCATCGTGCATCAGCCAGAGACCAAGCTGCATGGAAAAAATAGCAAGGTACATGGTATATTTGCGGAATTTGACATCCGGAAAGGCATAGCGGTAGGCATAATAGAGCATACTTGCAATAACATGTTTCTGGCGGTGTGTCAGCCGGATCGTGTCCTCGGTATGGAAATTGCAGGGCTGGCGGTGCAGCTTTAAATCGAGCAGTGCGGTATCGATATCTGTTTCCAGATAGGCATGTCTTGAAAAATAGGCTTTTTCCTTTTTATCCTTATAGTGTGTCATGGCATAAATATACGGATGACATATTGTATCCAAGGTATAGTGCCCGAGAAAACCAATCAGGTAGGCTTCTGCAATGTTAAGATCCGTGCGGGAGGAAAACTGGTTACGGCTTTCAATCAGACCCTGGAAAAAGGCACTGGTCTCGCGGACATGGGCAAGAGCACCGATATTGTGACCTTCTAACACATAGGAAGGAAGATAATAAAAGAAAATATCCGGTCCCTGAAGTCCGAGACCGTAGGCAGCGCGATTATAATAAAGATTCTTTTTTAAAGAATTATTTTTCAGGTTATGATAAACCTCTCTTCCGAATATATAATGGGTAACATATCCAGGCATGATCAAAAATCTCCTTTCCATGAAATGAACCATCGTTATTATAACCAGTTTGGAAAGAACTGTTAAGCATGGCAGTTAAGATTTAAGAAAAAAGTAATAATCGCTGATTGACAAAGTTTATTGGAATGATATAATACAACATAGTTATCAATACTACATGATGACACATGAATGCTATGCAAATATTGTCTGATGTAGTCGGAAAATAGACAAAAAAGCAAATTTGTATATTAGATGGCTACATTAAAAAGTCATTGCATATTTAAAAAAGAGTGCAATTTTTTTATACTTGCTTCTAGTAAAAGAATGTGAAAAAAATAACGGAGGTCGGAGTTATGGCAAATTTAGCACTGACAGTAGAGAGAAAAGCATTCAGCGTCGCAATCGATGCTGCACTGAAAAGTCTGAACAAGGATCGTGAGAAAGGATTGTTACAGATCGTAGATCTTACAGAGAAATTTATGGGAGATAACTTCCGTAAAGAAGCTTATGATGGTGTAAGAAAAATGATCCAGAATCCGGATCACAAATGGATGCGCTATGTCAATCGTCTGTTGGATGAGACAGATCCGCATGTTGCAAAAATGACCGCATTAAACCTTGGTTTTCAGGCTGCATTTTATGGAACAAAGACCATCCGTAAAATGAGAGAGGTTCATGACTGTAATATCCCGTGGCTGATCTTAATGGATCCGACAAGTGCATGTAACCTTCACTGTACCGGATGCTGGGCAGCTGAGTACGGTAATAAATTAAATCTTTCCTTTGATGAGCTTGACAGCATCGTAACACAGGGAAAAGAACTTGGTATTTATTTTTACATGATGACCGGTGGAGAGCCTCTGGTTCGTAAAGCAGACATCATCAAACTCTGTGAGAAACACAATGACTGTGCATTCCACTGCTATACAAATGGTACACTCGTAGATCAGAAACTCTGTGATGATATGAAACGTGTCGGCAACCTTTCCTTATCCATCAGCCTTGAGGGATTTGAAGATGCGAATGATTTCCGCCGTGGAGAGGGCGTATATGATAAAGTTCTTCATGCAATGGATCTTTTACATGAGAACGGATTGATTTTCGGAAACAGTGTATGCTATACTAGCAAAAACATGGATGCTGTTACATCTGACGAATTTTTTGATCTTCTGATCGAGCATGGAAGCCGTTTTGCATGGTATTTCCATCTGATGCCGGTAGGTATGAAAGCTGCTCCGGATCTGATGCCGACCAAAGAACAGCGTGAATATATCTATCACAGAATCCGTGAGGTTCGTGCGATGGAAGGTGGAAAAGAAATCTTTGTTATGGATTTCCAGAATGATGGTGAGTTCGTAGGCGGATGTATTGCAGGAGGAAGAAACTACTGCCATATCAACCCGAAGGGTGACGTGGAGCCATGTGTATTCATTCATTATTCCGGTGCAAATATCCGTGAAAAATCACTGTTAGAGTGTTTGAAACAGCCATTATTCATGGCATACAGAGATAACCAGCCATTCAACGACAACATGCTGCGCCCATGTCCGATGCTTGAGAATCCTGAGATCTTACAGCGTATGGTACATGAAACAGGTGCGCACTCCACAGATGTTGAGGAGGCAGAGCCGGTAGAACATTTATGTGGAAAATGCGAAGCATATGCATGTGAATGGAAAGAAACAGCAGACAGACTCTGGAAAGAGCATCCATATAAACAAAAAGGATACACCAACTTCAAAAAGAAATAAGGGGCGATTGTTATCAGTAAAATACAAAAGCAGCTTTTAAAATGGGGACTGGTACTGGCGGTCATTGGGATCATTGTATATACATTCCGCGATTCGGCAGGACCGATTTTAGAACAGCTTACGAAAACATCACCGGCCGTTGTCATTGGCATTTGTCTGATGGCAGCGGTATATCAGATCATAGAAGGCATAATCACGACCGTGCTAGCAAAGCAGTATCGGTCGTCTTTTGCATGTAAAAATGGTATTACGAATGCGTTTTTATGCTCTTTTTACCGGGTGGCGACACTGGGGAGCGGTTCCGGTGTCGCGGCGATCATTTATCTGGGGGAGCAGGGAATCGAATACGGCGGTGGATTTGGGCTGTATATGATACAGTATGCACTCCATAAAATGAGCATAGCGTTGTTTTCCGCGATTCTTTTTGTGATGAACTGGGAATTTATGAAAAGCTGGTTTGGAGATTACGCGGGACTTTTAGCAGGCGGATATGCGGTCACACTTGTGATCACCATCGGTCTGTTCCTGTTCTGCTGTTCAAAGAAATTCCACCGGCTGATCTTCCGGCTGCTGGATATCGTAAATCAAAAATTCCACGGAAGATTTGAAATAATGGAAGCGGAGATCAAAAGACAGTGCATGATGCTTGAGGATGCCTCGAAGCATTTACTGAAAAATAAAAAAGCAACCACAGGCGTGATCTTTCTTTGTCTGTTGAAATGCTGTTTCTGGTATGGAATCCCGTATCTTCTTTTTAAAGGCGTCCAGTTTCAGGGAAATCCGGCATTGACTCTGTCGCAGGTGCTTGCGATCACGTCACTGTCCGTTATGCTTGCGGCGGTGATTCCGTCTCCGGCGGGAATTGGCTCTACAGAGTTTGTGTTCACGACACTTTTTGCCGGAATCGTCGGCACGGGCATGGCGGGGTCAGCATCGCTTTTGTACCGCTTTGGCACATTTGTATTTCCATTTCTGGTGGGAACCGTTGTCGTGCTTATCAGGCATTTTAGAAGAAAAAAAGTTACTGTTCAGAGGTAAACTTGTAACAAAAGAACCGATGGTATAGACTAATCG
>ERZ1673741.755-NODE-755-length-32010-cov-34.591801_pt1 | contig 32010 bp, 26 predicted proteins | sample MGYA00580209_ERZ1673741 | MGnify/ENA primary metagenome ERZ1673741 (study PRJEB41218, sample SAMN15661754) | gut metagenome | host: Homo sapiens | place: Canada: London | collected 2015-08-20/2019-03-30 | study: EMG produced TPA metagenomics assembly of... | reverse complement strand
AAACACCATAAAAACAGCTTTTTGATTCTCTAGAATTGATTTTTATTTTGTAACACATTTTTACCATTTGTACGATATTTGCATGGTGGACATTCTCCACAACAATTATTTGATTAACCATTTCATAGCCCATTCCGCTAAAGGTGATGGACATGCAAGCATTCCACAGTTCTGCTGTAAGTTGAGAAACGAGAAACGTATGCGGTTCTTGGGTTGGTAGCGTTCGTTATACACAACTATACTTCTACCACTGACACAATTTTCGGCCTTTACCTCTACCGGAATTATCTCTTCCTCTCGCTGTAAAAGAAACTCTATCTCTGCCTTTCCCTCCGAAGACCAATAGTAAGGCATAGAACCGTATGAAGGCAACACACTTTGCAGCACTGCATTCTCTGCCATTGCACCTTTAAATTCCGTGTAGTTGGCAGTCGGGTCTATGACTATGCTTCCCGGTAGTCCGGCCAATCGCCGCAATAATCCGCAGTCACTGGCATAAATCTTGAAAATGTCAGGTTCTTCATAAGCACTTAAAGGCATTCCAGGTTTCGACACCGCGTTCACACGATATATCATGCCAGCATCTTCAAGCCACAGCAAAGCATCCTCGTAGTCACGGCTTCTCGCACCTTTCTTTACAATCTTATATATGAACTTTCTGTTCTCCTTGGCAAGTTGAGACGGAAGTGAGTGCCAAATCGCATGAATGCGCGGTATCTCGCGAGGTTCTGCATACTTGGCAAAGTCTAGCTCATACAAGTCTAATATGCCTTGCAATATGTCATCCACTGCTTGCATACCCTGATTTTCAAGCATACTTACAGTAGCTTCCGGCATTCCTCCAGACACCATGTATCTGCGGTATTCCGACTTCAACTTGTCAAGTATAATAAGAGGCAGTTTCTCAGGCTGTTCTATCTGTTCAACAAAATTGAATGTCTGGATGTCGCTGGCTCGAAGATATTCCTTGAACGTAATCGGATGCATACGCATAACCTGCACCTTTCCCACAGGTACGGTCATTCTCCTCCTCTTAACAGCCACACCCAACAGCGAACCTGCCGCTATAATATGCCATTCGGGAGCATCCTCATAAAAATACTTTAACGAATTGAGCGCTTCCTCACATTCTTGTATTTCATCGAATATAAGAAGTGTCTTACCAGGAATAAGGGGAACTGGACTATAAAGGGCGAGTTCTTTAATTATGCGTGAAGGCTCTTTTGACACAGTGAAGGCTGACAGCAACTCTTTCTGGCGGTCAAAGTCAAATTTCGCCGTATAATCGAAACATTCCCTTCCAAACTCCTCCATAGCCCACGTTTTGCCTATCTGACGGGCACCTTTCAAAAGGATTGGCTTATGCTTTTCTGCATCTTTCCAATCCTTGAATTTATCTATTATGTCTCTTTTTATCCTCATACCTACACTAACAACTTCTGATTTGTGTCAAAATTGACATTTTTCCGAACTTATCAGGTGCAAATATACAATATATTGAGGAATATTACAACTTTTCTGAGTGTTATTTTCGCTTACTTTTCCGATTAGTCGGTATTCCCATTATTTTCCTCATCGCCTTTATTTCTCAATTATTTGAAGTACCTTTACTGATGGATTTTACATTAGTGCAATATCATAGTTTTAATAAAAAATGATTCCCTCCCTGCGTAAGTTTTCTGATTGGCATGCGACTAATAGGGTAAAGAGTCGAACGATAACAATTAATTAAAAATGAACAAAAGCGAATTAGGACAAAGGTTTCTCAGATTGGTGGACAGCTACAAGCAGGTGATATATAAAGTCTGCTTCATGTATGCCAACGATGACGAGACCATAAGCGACCTCTATCAAGAGGTGGTGCTGAACCTCTGGACAGCCTTTCCGCGATTCCGAAGCGAGAGCAAACCATCGACATGGGTTTATCGCATCAGCGTTAACACCTGTATCTCACGGCTTCGCCATAACATCAGGCAACCAAAGACCGTGAGCATTACGACGTCGATGGCCGACCTATTTCCTGAGGAATCGGAAAGGGAACAACTGAAAGAACTCTATCAGCTCATAAGCCAGCTCGGCGAATTGGAACGTGCGCTGATTCTGCTGTGGCTCGACAATAAGAGCTATGAGGAGATAGCGGAAATCCTCGGAATATCGGTCTCGAACGTGGGAGTGCGCATCAACCGCGTCAAGGCAAGACTAAGGGAAATGTCTAATCATTAAAATCAGAAACTATTATGGAACTACAAGATTTGAAACAAAAGTGGAATATGCTCGACGAGCGACTCTCAAAAAGTGAGGTGTATAACAAACGCACTTTGGAGGAAATCATCAAAGGCAATAACAAGACTACATACGAGAAGCTTCAAAAGCAGGGAATGTTCAATTTCTTCGTAACGCTCTTTATTGCAGCTGCCATTTATCCTTTGTTGTATAGCAAGGGAATCTTCCACGACATATCGTTCTACATCTTAGAGGCAGTCTGTCTTCTTGGCATAGTGATGGTGACTTGCCGATTGGCTGTGCTTTCCCGTTTAAATGTCATGAAGACACCAGCCGAGCAACTCTGTAATATTACCAACTACAAACGTTGCTATTTCTTTGAGTCTGTAATTGGCGTACCTGTGTGTGTCTTTGGCATCTGTGCCACGCTTTACTTTGAACATACCACTTCGCCACTCGGATTGCTCTTTGTCAGTCTCGGTGTACTCGCCGGTGCAACATGTGCCTACTTGGGCTGGAAGAAACATAAGAATACGATGTCGGAGATAGAGCAGAACCTTGCAGAACTCAAGAACTTTGAATAAACAATATACAGATTTGAGCAGTTTATCCGGTGGAATAAGACAGGAAAAAAGCGGTATAGGAATCTTGCTGTAGAATTCCTATACCGCTTATATTCTTTTGCCTTTAAGCTTTGTCAGCTCGTGAGCTTTTAGTATTCGTCATCGTTCCAGAGGAAGTCGTCCTTTGATGGATAGTCGGGCCAGAGGTCCTCGATGCTTTCGTATACGTCGCCCTCGTCCTCTATCTCCTGAAGGTTCTCGAGCACTTCGAGCGGAGCGCCGGAACGCATAGCATAGTCTATAAGTTCGTCCTTAGTTGCAGGCCAGGGTGCGTCTTCCAGTTTGGAAGCCAATTCAAGTGTCCAATACATAGTCTTAAGTTTTTACGGTTCAAAATTTAATGTTTCACAAAGAGGCTGCCATCGCTTTTTTACGATGCCAATCAACAGACATTCCGGCCTATAGGCCGTGTGCCTCCTGTTCCAACTGCAAAAATAGTAATTTTTGTATTATTTGCAAGTAATATATAGTTTTTTTTCGTCGCAACCTTCAATAAAGTTTAAATATAAAGCCAAACTGAAAAAATAATCGGACAATCTGTTTACAAATTGCATCAGAAGGCTGTCTATATGCTCTTCACGACCAAGCGTTACCAAGCGGCGCTCCACACGACGGCATACCGTACGGCACACATGAGCTTGAGCTGCAGCAACGCTTCCGCCGGGCAGAACGAAGGTGTCGAGAGCAGGAACCATAGACTGCAAGCGGTCCGTCTCATGCTCCAGCCTTGCTATTTCGTCGCATCCCAGACTGCCTTCTCCCCGTACGTCTTTGCCGACACGCCAAGTACGATTGCCCGCCGTGGACGAAAGACTGGATCCGAGGATGAAAAGCCGAGCCTGTATCTCCGCCAGAAAACGCGATACTTCTGCATCGGATTCAGCGGCAAGCAGCCCTATGTGGGCATTCAATTCGTCAATCTCGCCGCTCACTTCAATGCGTATGTCGTCCTTCATGACACGCTTGCCTCCATAGAGCGAGGTGGTGCCATCGTCGCCAAGTCGGGTATAAAACTTCATAATGTCAGAAATTTACGATGTAACAGGATGTCAGAAATTCACGATGTAACTGGTCTTGTATCGGTCTGTATCAGTAAATGCGATGCCGAGATAGTAGAGGTCGTAGCAGACGCTGACGCGAGGACTTGAAAGAAGTGTCTCCCACATTTTTCTGGCGGACGGATTGTCATAGATGTCCTCCACCAATATCAGCGTGTCCATATCAGAATGCTCCAACACAGACGTGAGGAAGTCTTCGCTTCCCTCAACGGGACGGATAAGCGCCACTTCTACTGTCTGTGCTTCCATTTTTCCGTCCCTTGCCTCCTTTGTCTGAACAGCGCGTACAGCAGACGCCTTGCATCCGCTGCTTACATATCTCTTCAGCAAGGCCGTGTCGCCACCGTAGCAGAGCCATTCGCTTGCCTGCCGGAAGTTGGCAATGCGAAAATACAGCTCCATACGCTTACGCTCCAGCCAGCTGACATCGGGCAATTCGCTGCGCATGTCTGAATAAGCATAATACGGATAGTGCTCGTTGATTACATAGCGGATGAAACGGTATGCCGAGGGCGACTGCACACCGAAACCACGGCAATACCCAATGCGGCACAGCCAACGGAAATATCGTTTCAGTTTATTCATACCCGCAAAGTTACTAAATTATTCAATTCGAAATCAGCGAAGCCGACAAAATCCTAATTCAAAACTAAAAATTCATAACTAAAAAAGGGTGCTTCTCCTTGATAGGAAAAACACCCTTTTTGTATTATGTTACTTGTTGTTAAGCTCTGAAATTACTTAACCTGAACAGTAGCACGACGGTTGTAAGAGATCGGAGAGAGATCCTTTACACCACCCTTAGCCTCTGTTGTGATCTGGTCGCGGCTAACGCCCATCTTAACGAGCTCGTTAGCAACGGTCTCAGCACGCTTCTCAGAGAGCTTCTGGTTGTAAGCAGGCTTACCTGTTGCGCTATCGGCATAACCGGTAACGAGGAGGTTAGCGTTGTTCTCCTTAGCATACTCAGCCATGTTCTTAACGTTTACGAGGTCCTTCTTAGAAGCGATAACTGACTTGTTGATGTTGAAGAATACAGATACCGGAGTACCTACGTATTCCTTAACAGCAGCTGTAGCATCCTTCTTCTGAGCGAGGAGGTTCTTCAGACGAGCGTTCTCTGCGTTAGCGTCGTTGAGCTGAGCGTTGAGAGCGTCAATCTGAGCCTGTGAGAGAGCCTTGATAGCGTCTACGTCAGGAGTCTTGTCCCAAGAAGCCTTACCGAGGTTGAAGGTCAGACCGAGCTCAGCATAGAGCTTGTTGTCCTTGCCTTCCCAGATACGACCACCCTTGCCGTCTGGCTTAACAGCATCGAAATCCTCCTCTGCGTAGTTCCAGCCGAGCTCGAAGTGGATACCTACGTGCTTGCTTACGCGGAATGTGTTGAGGATACCAGCTGAGAGGTTCATTGCATAGCGGTCAGCGCAGCAGTTACGGTTGATACCAGCACCTACGAAGGGAACGAAGTTCCAAACGCGGTTAGGATTATAACCATAGAGCATGTTGCTGAGGTTGAAGAGAACGTTCTCGTTAAGAGTCCAAATATGGTTAGAGTGCTTGTTCTCGTCAACTACGGTACGACCCCAAACGCCAGAGAACTTGGTACGAAGACCAAGACCCGGTGTGAACCACTTACCGATAGCTACAGAGAAACCAGGAGTAGCACGGAAGCTCTTGAACGGGCTGCGTGAGAGGCCCTGACCATGCTCCTGATTTGAATAGAATGCATTCCAATCTGCACCAACCTGGACAAACCAGTTGCTCCAGAATGAGTTTGTTGCAACGCTGTACTTCTCTACAGGATCTGCTGTTGTCTCCTGAGCCATTGAGCCCATTGACAAACCGCACATTGCCAAAACAATTAATAACTTTTTCATAACCTTTATTTATTTAACAATCAAAAATTTTATTCAGTTTTAATATTGGTATAGAGGGTTTTCACCTTATAAATCGCTGCAAAGATACTAATAAAAACAGTATCCACATCAATTTTTCATAAAAATATTACCTAAAAGTATAAAAAATCTTACATTTCGGATAATCTTGTGTTCATTTTATCTTTTTGTGTATTAACATTTTATGTAAATAATGCAAAACTGACACTATTAGCTTCCTACCCCAGGAGTTGCTCCATATCTGTCTGGCGATATACGGCAAGGATTTTCTTGCCATCGGGGGTGTAATTGCAGTTAGAACAAGCGAAAAGACTGTTGATTATGGTCTCCATCTCCTCGTTGCTGAGCACCTCTCCGTAACCGATAGCGGATCCACGCGCCATGCCGAGCGCCAGTTCGTGGTTGACGTTGCTGACCAAAGTGGCGTCTACGCTTGCTGCTGACGACGAAGACACGTCGCGTGCAGAGGCTATAAGGTCTTGCAGAAGATTGATGCAGTTTACGCCTTCCAGTCCTGACGGCACGGCATTCACGGCGTACGTATTGCCGCCAAGGTCGCTAAGCTCGAAGCCGAGCGACTGCATCTCGGTCATTACCGACGCTAAGACATTGCCGTCAGCGGGTGTAAGATGAAGTGCCTCGGGGAACATCAGTTTCTGCGGATAGCTGTGATGGTCTGCCATTTGGGCGAGATAACGCTCGTATAGGATTCGTATGTGTGCACGACGCTGGTCGATAATCATCAGTCCTGACTTTACGGCGGTCATGATATACTTGCCTTTAAACTGATAATGGTCGGGCGATTTCTCTGCCATCAGTCCTTCATCGGTGGCGGCAGACTGAGGTTCTGCATCGGACGGAAGCGTGCGCGACTGCACAATCTCGTCAGTAGCGGGCTCATCCATATCGCCCAAACCGTCAGACGGAAGAACATCTGCATCACCAAAACCACGTGATGGGATGGCGTCTGCATCACCAAAGCCACGCGAGGGAATTGTCATTTCTGCGTCGTCGCTGTTGAAATTACGCGACGGCACAATCTCGCTGTCTTCCGGGAAGAAGCTTGTCTGACGGGGCTGGCGCGACGTATCGCCAAGTCCAGCATAGAGTTTGTCCCAATCTGATGGAGCGGTAGGCTTCTTTGGAGCCGATTCCTTGAAGGGATTGTATTCGGGATTATACTGCACTTTGGGCGCAGTAACTCCACCCAAACCGCCTACTGCTGGAATGTCGGGCTGACCTTCAGTGTCGAATTCGATGGCAGTAACGTCATTGAACATGCCCACTGCGTCCTTTACGGCAGCTGAAAGAATCTGCCATATAGCCTGTTCGTTGCCGAACTTTATCTCGGTCTTGGTGGGATGGATGTTCACGTCAATGTCGTCGGCGTTTACATTGAAGTAGATAAAGTAAGGCACTTGCTCGCCTTCAGGCACAAGACGGTCGTACGCCATCATAACTGCCTTATGGAAATAAGGATGCTTCATGTAGCGACCGTTAACGAAGAAGTACTGGTGAGCGCCCTTCTTACGCGCCGATTCGGGCTTACCCACGAAGCCGGAGATGCGACACATCGATGTGTCGACGTCCAAAGGCAGAAGGTGCTGATTGATTTTCTTGCCGAAGATGTCCACGATACGCTGTCTCAAACCGCAAGAACGGAGATTATACATCTCGTTGTTGTTATTATAAAGCGAAAAAGCTATCTCGGGATATACAAGGGCTATACGCTCGAAAGCGCTTACAATGTTGTTAAGTTCGGTGGTGTTCGACTTCAGGAACTTCCTTCTTGCCGGAACATTGAAGAAGAGATTCTCAATCTTGAAGTTGCTTCCAACGGGACATGAACACGGCTCCTGCGACACGAAACGCGAACCAGCTATGGTAAGAAGCGTGCCCACTTCGTCGTCAGCCATGCGTGTTCTCAACTCCACCTGCGACACAGCGGCAATGGAAGCAAGCGCTTCGCCGCGGAATCCCATAGTGTGAAGGTTGAAAAGGTCGTCCGCCTTTCGTATCTTCGACGTAGCATGACGCTCGAACGAGAGACGTGCGTCGGTCTCTGACATGCCCTTACCATTGTCCACAACCTGTATGGTGGTGCGTCCTGAGTCGACACACACCACATTGATGCTGGTGGCACCCGCGTCAACGGAGTTCTCCACCAGCTCCTTTATCACGCTGGCGGGGCGCTGTATCACCTCGCCGGCGGCTATCTGGTTTGCCACGGAATCGGGCAGTAGTTGTATAATATCGCTCATACGTTAAAATGGTCTGTTAATATATACCCACATTCTTGTCCACGGCTTACCTAAGTTCAGCAAGCCAGCAACGCCATCAGGGCTGCCAACAGTAACAGCAGCGCCACGATAAAGAGCCATCCGGTGATGCGTGCCGGCTGTCTTGCCGACTTACGGTCGCCGTCGGACGAGCCTTCCAGCGACTGTCTTGCCACATCCTCCGGCGCCACTCCCCTCTTCAAGGCGTCTAATATGTCACGTCGCTCATTGGAAAAGCGAAACGTGTGATGGAAGCCGCGTGGGCGGCGATTGCCGAAATACATTTATTTATATGTATAAAATTAGATGTATGTAAGACGAAATACGCAGCACTTACGCATTGATTACATTCTGCATGGTGGGCTGCGTCACTCTCCAGACAGCGTCTGCAACGGCGCTTCACGTCTGCGGACCGCCTTCAGTTCGGTGCCGGCATTCTTTCCGCGCCAATTGAATATGTCGTTCTTGTCGGTAGGTCTGATGTAATCGAACCACGCAAACTCAGGCAGACGATACTTGTCTGGCGGTATCTGCGTAATGGGGTACATCGTACCCGTGGACTTCGAAGCCCATATTTTCTCCAGCTGTCTCTTCTCCGACACGAACATTCGCATCGTATCCGTCTCCAGATAGTTAAGCTCCGTGAGAACCGAGTCCTTGCTGTCGGCGTTGTAATATACGGTCTTCACGTTTCCGACGGCGTCAGCGCGACGCATATTTCCGTCCTTAAAGAAGGCATCCATGCGCTTTGAGGATATCTGATTGAAGTGCTTGTCATCCACCTGTTCCACCGAGAGCGCCTGATTGATGACCTCTGCACGCTTTATTGTGGAGTCGCTCATATACACCTTTATCACTTCTCCGAGAATCTGACGGTTGATGTTCCACGCTATCGGGTCGTGATACATCGTCATGCACGAATCAACGGAAGTGGCAACGAGCGAGTCGCACACCGCCTGCATGTCGTTGCGGAACGAACGGACATGGCGGAAAGCGTGCACCTCACGTCTCACCGAGTCGGTATTGATGTTGTATGTATAGAGCTTCATCGAGTCGGCATGCATCCACAGCGTGTCCTTCTGCGAGTAGTCGACAAGCATGGCACGCTTCGTGGCATAGCCATAACCGTCCTTCTCGTTATAGAAGAAGCGTCCTGCATGCAGCTCATTCTTGTTTTTGTGGTCTACGAAAACCACGTTACCGAATCCTTCGTTGTTGCCGTTGTTGTTGTCATGATAGAGCGAATCGCCCGTAATGGTCTTGTCACCGTCCACGATGGTGGAGCGTCCGAAGAGCTGCGAGCGGTTGGTACGCGAGTTAAGGTAGGCGTCAGTGGTGTGTATGACGCTCTCCTTAGAACGCACCGTAGACGGTCCGGTGACGTGAGCCACCGATGTTCGCGTGTCGTAATGGAGCGTATCCGTAGTGATATGGTTATGACCGCTGAACATCTCCACCGAATAGAGGAACGTAGCCTTACGTGTTACGGTGTTATACTCGCCCCAGTCACTCACCAGACGGTCCTTTCCGTCCACGAGTTTTCCTCCTTCGAAGAAGTAGGCGTTCTCGTAAATGCGGTCATAGTCGAGCGAATCGGTGTAAAGCGTCTGCTTACGATGCTTCAACACCACATGGTTTCTAGCATGCATCATCTGCTCAGCTCCGTCATAGTCTGCATAGTCGCAGGTCATTGAGAGCGTGTCGCCCTGCTTGAAGCGCACGTGTCCGAACGCTTCCACGGCGTTTGCCTCCTGAAAGAAGTATGCGCTGTCGCACCAAAGCTGGGCTCCGGCATGCGTGAAATGCACCTTTCCCTTCAATATCTGCGCGTCAGGAACGCTGCTATACTGGTCGTATCGCAGCTCATCCGAATGGACGAGATACACACGTTCGTCTGTCTTCCTGCGCTTTTTCTTCTTGTTTGGCGCCGCCATAGCCGAGAGCAGGCAGAAGCCAAAAAGGCATAGAACCGCCATCAGGACGGTTCTATGCCAATTATGTATAATTTTGGATTTCTGTTTTCCCATTTTATTATAAGATCACTTCATAGATCACTTAATCCATCCTTCATATTCGAACTTGCAGTTCTTGCATCTGTCTGCCATCTTCACATACGTGGTCTTGATCTTGTTGACCACCCATTCATGAAGGAAGTCGGCACGCATCTTCTGCAACACCACGTTCTTCATTACCTGATAGTCCTCGGTGATGGTGGCGCGGTGAGCCGGTGTGCGGCTCTTCAGTTTTACGATAGCCACGACAGTCTTGCCTTTCTCGTTAACCATTGAGAACGCCTTCGACACGTCTCCAACTTCCATGTGCTCCACCTCGCGTGCCACCTCAGTGGGGAGGTCCTTCATCTGGAAGCGTGATGTGCGTCCGTCCTCAGCGTTAAACGACATCAGACCCTTATTATTACGTGTGTCCTTGTCGTCGGAGAAGTAAGTGGCAGCCTCCTCAAAGGTCAGCTTTTTGGCTCTGATGTCATCTGCCACGGAGTCAAGACGCAGACGCATCTCCTCGGTTGCCTCCGGCGAAACTCGCGGAATGCGGAGGATGTGGCGCACCTTTATTCTGTCACCTCTCTTGTCGATGAGCTGAATGATGTGGAATCCATACTCTGACTCCACTATCTTGGATATCTTCTTCGGGTCTGTAAGATTGAAAGCAACAGTGGCGAACGCCGGGTCGAGCATACCTCTTCCCACATAGTCCATCTCACCTCCCTGGCGCGAAGAACCCGGGTCTTCAGAGTAGAGACGTGCGAGAGTGGCGAATGAGGTCTCGCCCGATGTAACACGCTCCGTGTATTCGCGCAGATCGTTCTTCACACGATTGATTTCTTCCTGCGAAATCTTCGGCTGCTTGGTGACAATCTCCACCTCCACCTCTGTCGGCACGAAAGGTATGCTATCCTCCGGCATATCGCGGAAGAACTTGCGCACCTCAGACGGAGTTACTGATATGTCGCTCACCAGCTTCTCACGCATCTGCTGAATCAGCTGGTTGTTCTTGAAGTCGTCGTGGAGCTGCTGTCTCATCTGTGCGACAGTCATCTTCTTGTATTCCTCAAGTTTCTCCTTCGAACCTGCCTGCTGTATCCAGCGGTTTATCTGCATTTCGATGTTCTGTGCAATCTCTGACTCTGTAACGGTGACAGAGTCGATGGCTGCCTGATGGAGGAAGAGCTTCTGCACGGCTATCTGCTCCGGTATGGAACAGTCAGGGTCGCCATGCCATGTCACGCCTTCCGCCTCACCTTGCAGGCGCATAATCTCGACATCCGACTTGAGGATAGGCTCATCACCTACCACCCACATCACCTCGTCCACAACGCTGTGCTCAGGAGGTGTATTGTCCACAACGGGCTTCTCCTCCGACAGTTCGGGGAGCGAGACCGGCTCGTCGCTCTCCACCTCCGTAGTGTCGGTCTTGAGAGCAAGCTGCATAGCCTTTCCGCGGTTTGCATTTGCTCCTATCACGGCAAGTAGCATGGCTGCTGCCGCAATAAATATGGTTACTCTCTGTTTGTTCATCTATCAATTTGAATGTATATTCTGAATATACTCTATATTATAATATATGTGTGGATTAGTGCTTGTTTACAGTATCGAGCACAGCCTTGTCAACGCTTACGCTATACTTCTTGCGCAGGTCAGCCACCCACTTCTTCTCAAGTTCTTCCTGATAGTCAGCCACAACGAGCTCGCGCACGTCCTTGTATGTCTTCGGAGCCTTGAGCTTCTCGCCGTATACGGCTGTGATGGGATAACCCTCTACGGGCTTCACCTCTGCACCTGTCTGGAATATCTCGTTGTCCACGAGGGTGTTGTCGCCCTTCTTGAAGATGCCCTTCACCACCTTGATGCGAACCGTCGAGTCGTTAAACTCCTTGCGCAGCGTGTCTGCCCAAGCCTCGAAAGGAATGTTCTTGATGGCGTTCTTCACGTTCTCCACGTCGGCAGCGTCCTTCACGTAGTAAGCGATGCCCTTGAAGCGCGGTTCGTCCCAACGATACTTCTTACGGTTTTTCTTGAAGTAAGCCTCAAGTGCCTTGTCGTCCTTAGCAGCACGGTTCCAAACTGTGCGGTTTGAGATTTCGTAGAGCAACAGTCCGTCGTGATACTCACGGATGAGGTTCTTGAGCGCCGGATCGTTTGCTGTCATCTCCTCCACACGCTTGTCCAGAATGTCGCCGGGCTTCACCTTGTCAGCCTTTGCGATGGAATCAATCTTCTGTGTGATGATCTGCTCGCGGATGCCGCGCTGGTCGATGAATCTGCGGATGTCAGTACGAACCGAGTCATACGGGAAGAAATTGCCACGATCCTTTACGTAAACGATATGATAACCGAACGGTGAGAGGAACGGCTCTGATGTCTCGCCCTTCTTCATTCCGAATATCTTCTGCTCAAACTCCTTAACGGTCTGTCCCTTCTGCACCCATGAGAGGTCGCCACCGCGCATGCCGGACATCTTATCGTCCGAGCAGCGACGTGCCAATTCCTCAAAGTCGGCACCCTTCTTCAGTGCCGTATAGATGCTGTCGGCACGCAGCTTGGCAGAGTCCTGACTTGCCTGCGACGCTTTCTGTTGCAGAGCCACGAGGATGTGGTAAGCATGCACCAAGCCTCCGTTGCCGTCTACGCGCTGCTGTGTCTGCTTGTATATATTGCGTGCCTCGCGCTCCACATCGTTATCGTCGATGAATGACGGACGCACCTGCTGGTTGCGATACATCAGAAACTCGTCTCTGAATGCCTTTGCCGTGTCCAATCCTTCTGCCTGTGCTGCCAGCACCTTCAGCTTGTAGTTCACAAAGAGGTCAACATAATCAGCTACGCTCTTCTTGTCGACGACAGTCTCAGCATTGTTCTTGTTGTATGAATACTCAAACTCAGAACGCGGCACTGGCTGTCCGTTTATGGTCATAATCGTAGGGTCGGCGGTCTGTGCCGACACGCTGCCTGCAGCAAGAAGCAATGCAGCCAACAATGATTTAAACTTGTTCATTTCCGTTTATGTGTTCTATCTGTATTTGGTTTGCCTTACGGCGTGTTTTCTTATTCAGTGGACGATTCGGGGCATCATCGTCGGCATGGGGTGTTTGTGTCTATACATTTATATATATAAGGTGTGCGGGACGTTCCGTCTTCTTTGTATGGATACGTCTAAAAAAAGCGTAAGCAATGGTCCGTGGCATTTCCTCGGAAACGCGGCGCGGACCATTGCTTTATAGAGTGTCCGTCCTGTTATTACTGTGGACGTGAATAGTTAGGAGCCTCACTTGTGATGGTGATGTCGTGCGGGTGGCTCTCAAGCACGCCGGCATTGGTGATGCGTGTGAACTTGGCGTTGTGCATAGCCTCGATGGTGCCTGCTCCAATATAACCCATACCAGAGCGCAGACCGCCGATGAGCTGATAGATAACTTCCTGAACGGTTCCCTTGTAAGGTACGCGTCCTGCGATGCCTTCCGGCACGAGCTTCTTCACGTCCTTTGTGCCTGCCTGGAAGTAGCGGTCCTTCGATCCGTTCTCCATAGCCTCGAGGGAACCCATACCACGGTAGCTCTTAAACTTACGACCGTTGAAGATGATGGTGTCGCCGGGGCTTTCCTCTGTACCAGCCACGAGCGAACCGATCATTACTGAGCTACCACCGGCAGCAAGTGCCTTAACCACGTCGCCTGAATAGCGCAGACCACCGTCAGCAATCAAAGGCACACCTGTGCCCTGGAGAGCCGAGAATACGTCATACACAGCGCTGAGCTGCGGCACGCCTACACCTGCAACCACACGTGTGGTACAGATAGAGCCCGGGCCGATGCCCACCTTCACTGCGTCGGCACCATTGTCGACGAGCATCTTGGCGGCAGCACCAGTGGCTACGTTGCCCACAACGATGTCTACGTTGGGGAATGAAGCCTTAGCCTCGCGGAGCTTCTCGATAACGAACTTAGAGTGACCGTGAGCAGTATCGATGACAACGGCGTCAGCGCCAGCCTCAACGAGAGCGCTCATACGCTCGAGAGTGTCGGCTGTTACGCCCACACCAGCAGCCACACGCAGACGACCCTTGTCGTCCTTGCATGCCATTGGCTTGTCCTTAGCCTTGGTGATGTCCTTGTATGTGATAAGACCTACGAGATGGTTGTCACCGTCAACAACGGGGAGCTTCTCAATCTTGTTGCTCTGCAGAATTTCGGCAGCAGCCACAAGGTCGGTCTTGATGTGTGTTGTGACAAGGTTGTCGCGTGTCATCACGTCGTCGATGAGCTTGTCAAGGTGACGCTCGAAACGCAAGTCACGGTTGGTGACGATACCTACGAGGTGGTTTTCCTCGTCAACTACGGGAATACCTCCGATGTGATATTCCGCCATCATGTCGAGAGCATCCTTCACCGTCTTTCCACGGCGAATGGTCACGGGATCGTAAATCATGCCGTTCTCGGCACGCTTCACAATAGCCACCTGACGAGCCTGGTCCTCGATTGACATGTTCTTGTGGATAACACCGATGCCGCCTTCACGCGCGATGGCAATAGCCATAGCCGACTCCGTTACGGTGTCCATGGCTGCTGTGACAAAGGGCACATTCAGGCTGATGTTCCTTGAGAACTTGGTTTGCAACTCTACCGTCTTGGGCAGTACCTCTGAATAAGCTGGGATAAGCAGGACGTCGTCGTAAGTGAGACCGTCCATTACAATTTTATCAGCAACAAATGATGACATATAACTTAAAAAATTTATTGCATGCAAATTTAGCAATAAAAATCCATTCGGAAAAAAAAACAGGGCATTTAATTTTTACGTTAATGCTAATTAACGTCAGAGAGTGGAAAAGTTGAGAGATGTACTTAGTTTAGAGTTCAGAATTGAGAGTTGAGAGTTATGATATGTATATTAATATAATGTAGAAATCTTAAATGATTAAAAAAGGTAATCATAACTCTCAACTCTCAATTCTCAACTCTCAACTCTCAATTTCGAACTCTCAACTCTCAATTCTCAACTCTCAATTCTGAACTTTAATTCGCCTGTTCCGAGAGGAACTTTATGCGAACCAGTCTTATTTCGTTGTCCTCGTAGTCGCCACCGAGTTCGTCCACAGCGTCGTCTATGCTGTCCGTCTCACTCTCGCGGAAGTACTCATAGATGTCGTCCACCTGGTCTTCGTCCATTACGTCTTCGAGGAAGTAGTCGATATTCACCTTTGTGCCGCTGTATACGATGGCGTCAATCTCGTCCAACAGTTCTTCAAACTCAAGGTTGAGCGTGGAGGCGATGTCGTCGAGAGGCATACGGCGGTCAAGGAAGCCGATGATTTTCACCTTCGTCATCGAGTCCTTCGCCACGGTGCGCACGAAGAGTTCTTCAGGACGTTCTATATCGTTCTCCTCACAATAAGTCTTGATAAGCTGGCAGAACTCCTTGCCATAGCGCTTCGCCTTGCCGACGCCAACGCCCTGAATGTTCTTCAGTTCATCCACGGTTACGGGATAAAGCGTTGCCATCTGTTCCAGTGACACGTCCTGGAATATTACGTATGCGGGCAGGTTGCACTTGCGTGCTGTCTTCTTTCTCAAGTCCTGCAGCATGCTGTATAGCGTCGGGTCGAGAGCCGATACTCCGTGATCTTCCATCTCGTCCTCAGCCGACTCGCTGAAGTCGGTGTCCTCCACATACGTAAAGTCCGTCGGGTTCTTCACGTATCGGCGTCCGGCAGCCGTCACCTTCAGCAGTCCGTAGTTCTCCACGTCCTTGACGATATATCCGGCAATCATACCCTGACGAATCACAGGATTCCACACCTTCGACGGCATGTCCTCTCCCGCTCCGAACTCTTCCAGCTGTTCGTGCTTGTGCGACACGATGTCGTCCGTGGCTCTACCCTTTATGAAGTCCACCACGTAGTCCTGACGGAATGCCTCCTTCACTGCCAAGATGGCTTTCAGGACGATGAGCAGCTGTTCCTTGCCTTCGTGCTGTGTCTTGGGATGCAGACAGTTGTCGCAGTTGCCGCAGTTGTCCTTCGTATATTCCTCTCCGAAGTAATGCAGGAGGATGCGTCTTCTGCATACAGACGACTCGGCGTATGCCGCCGTCTCCTGCAGGAGCTGCTTGCCGATGTCCTGTTCAGCCACAGGCTTGCTCTCCATAAACTTCTCCAGTTTCTGAAGGTCCTTATATGCATAGAAAGCTATGCAGATACCCTCGCCACCGTCGCGTCCGGCTCTGCCCGTCTCCTGATAATATCCCTCCAGACTCTTCGGAATGTCATAATGTATTACGAAGCGTACATCTGGCTTGTCGATGCCCATTCCGAAGGCTATGGTTGCCACAATGACGTCAATTCGCTCCATGAGGAAGTCGTCCTGCGTCTTCGAACGCGTAGCCGAGTCGAGTCCGGCATGATAAGGTGCCGCCTTGATGTCGTTGGCTTTGAGCACGGCAGCCAGTTCTTCCACCTTCTTGCGCGAGATGCAATAGATGATGCCGCTCTTTCCGTGATGCTGCTTGATGAACTTTATTATCTGCCGGTCGATATCCTTTGTCTTCTGCCTTACCTCATAATATAGGTTGGGGCGATTAAACGAGCTCTTGAATTCCTTTGCATCCATGATGCCGAGGCTCTTCTTGATGTCCATCCTCACCTTGTCCGTAGCCGTAGCGGTGAGTGCTATGACGGGAGCGTCGCCTATCTTGGATATGGTAGGACGTATGTTTCGGTATTCTGGTCTGAAGTCGTGTCCCCATTCGGAGATGCAGTGCGCCTCGTCCACGGCGTAGAACGAAATCTTGAACGAGCGGAAGAATTCCAGGTTGTCTTCCTTATTGAGCGATTCGGGTGCCACGTACAGCAGCTTGGTCTTTCCGCTGTGCACGTCGTCATGCACCTGCTGTATAGCAGCCTTATTGAGCGATGAGTTGAGATAGTGTGCCACCCCCGTCTCCTCGCCGAGCGAATTGATGACATCCACCTGGTTCTTCATGAGCGCTATCAGCGGCGACACGACAATGGCCGTGCCCTCCATGATTAGAGACGGCAACTGATAGCACAGGCTCTTTCCTCCGCCCGTCGGCATGAGCACAAAGGTGTCGTTGCCGTCAAGCAGATTGCGTATGATGGCTTCCTGCTCTCCCTTGAAGGAAGAGAAGCCGAAGTAATGCTTCAGTTGTCCTGTTAGGTTAATTGTCTCAGTCATAGTAATAAGATTTAATGTCTCTTAAGATATGCGTGGGAGACAGGATTGTCTGTGTCCTTGTCTCCCTCGCATTCCCTCTTATTTAAGGTTCGATTTCTCGAGCTGGCTCTTTGCGTAGTCGAGAGTTACGGTAAAGGAGTCCACCTTCTTGGCAGGCACCTCAAACATGGCGTCCATGACTATCGACTCCACGATGGAGCGCAGTCCGCGTGCGCCAAGCTTATACTCCACAGCCTTGTCGACGATGAAGTCGTATGTCTCTTCGGTGAATTCCAGCTTTATGCCGTCCATCTCGAAGAGCTTCTTATACTGCTTTACGATAGAGTTCTTCGGCTCCACGAGGATACGGCGCAGCGCCTCTCGTCCGAGCGGATTGAGATAAGTGAGCACGGGCAGACGTCCGATGATCTCCGGTATGAGACCGAACGACTTGAGGTCCTGCGGAAGAATATACTTCATGAGGTCGCCCTTGTCGAGGTTGCGCACGTTCTGTACGGAATTGAATCCTACGACGTGCGTATTGAGACGCTGTGCTATCTTGCGCTCTATGCCGTCAAACGCGCCACCGCAGATGAAGAGGATGTTGCGTGTGTCTACGTGTATGTAGTCCTGGTCGGGGTGCTTGCGTCCGCCCTTTGGCGGCACGTTCACCATTGTTCCCTCGAGGAGCTTGAGCAGACCCTGCTGCACACCCTCGCCGCTAACGTCGCGCGTGATGCTGGGGTTGTCCGCCTTGCGTGCAATCTTGTCAATCTCGTCAATGAAGACGATGCCTCGCTCAGCGGCAGCCACATCAAAGTCGGCCACCTGAAGCAGACGCGAGAGGATGCTCTCCACGTCCTCACCCACGTATCCAGCCTCGGTAAAGACCGTGGCGTCCACGATGGTGAACGGCACCTTGAGGAGCTTCGCTATGGTACGTGCAAGAAGCGTCTTGCCCGTACCCGTAGAGCCCACCATGATGATGTTGCTCTTTTCTATCTCCACGCCCTTGTCGTCTTCGGGCTGATTCAGACGCTTATAGTGGTTGTATACGGCTACGGAGAGATACTTCTTAGCCTCGTCCTGTCCGATGATATATTCGTCGAGATATTTCTTTATCTCCGTGGGCTTGGGCACGTCGCTGAGCGACACGTCGAATGCGGGTTTCCTGCGCGTTCCCTCCGGCCCTAAGCCAGCCTCCATCACAATCTGGTTGGCCTGCTGCGCACATGCGTCGCAGATAAATCCGTTCAATCCGGTGATGAGCAGATTGACGTCCTTCTCGCTTCTTCCGCAGAAGCTGCAAACTTTCTTTGGCATTTTCCTTTTCTTTCTCTTATTGCTTCTTTCTTGTCATCACCGAGTCAATCATTCCGTACTCCTTCGCCTCTTCGGCTGTCATCCAGTAGTTGCGGTCAGAGTCTGCCCACACCTTGTCAAACGGAGTGTGCGAGTGATCAGAGATGATGGTATAGAGTTCCTTCTTGAATTTCTGAATCTCACGAGCCTCTATCTCGATGTCCGAAGCCTGTCCCTGTACGCCACCGAGCGGCTGGTGTATCATCACGCGGCTGTGTGTAAGTGCCGAGCGCTTGCCTTCCTTACCTGCCACGAGGAGCACGGCAGCCATCGAAGCCGCCATGCCAGTACACATGGTTGCCACGTCGCTTGAGATAAACTGCATTGTATCGTAGATGGCAAGACCAGCCGTTACGCTGCCGCCGGGTGAGTTGATATAGATAGAGATGTCCTTACCGCTGTCAATAGAGTCGAGGTAAAGGAGCTGTGCAGTCAATGTATTGGCTGTATAATCGTTGACCTCTGTGCCGAGGAAGATGATGCGGTCCATCATAAGACGCGAGAAAACGTCCATCTGTGTGACGTTGAGCTGACGCTCCTCCAGGATGTAGGGGTTCATATACTGAGCCTGTGCCTTCATCACTTCGTCGAGCGTCATTCCGTTCATGCCAAGGTGACCTGTGGCATACTTTCTGAAATCGTTCATATCTTTTCTGGTGTTGCTTTTTAGTTTTATTGCTAAGATTGAGTCCGCATAAGGGGCTATCTTATGCAAAGATACTAAAAAAGCGCCACATTCTCCCACATTCCACAGGTTTTTTTCGGCTGATTTCTAAGTAGCGAAGATCTCAGGTAACTGTTAATTAAAAAACGAACAATTCCTAATTCAAAATTCGGGTTCACCTGATTGTGTTTTTCTTTGTTTTTCCGTTTATGGGCGCGTGCTATGCACAAATAAAAGGCTTTACATTAGGTTGTCGAGAACTGGTTCTCGTAAGACCTAACGTAAAGCCTTTTATTTAAACCCGATTAGGGTTTGCGCCCATAAACGGAATGTGGAGGAAGGTTTTTGTCAAAGCCCTGCCTAACGCAGCTTGCTCTGCTTCTTCACCTTATACACTCCCTTCGGCAGCGTGCCAAGCTTCTTGGCTCCTCTTGCCATCACCTTGCCGTCCGGTGTATAAACGTCATAAGTCTGCTGTGCCTCGGTAGCTGGCAATGCGTCCACGGCGGTCACCACAGGAGCCTGTGTCGCCTCCGACTCGCCGCCTACGTATACAGCAGAGACTGCGTAAAGGTGGCGTCCGCCGTCTGCCTGTGTGTCGGTGTATTCGGCTGCAGCGTCAGCCTTTACCTGTGCCAGGAACACGCCGTCGCGATAGACATTGTATGCCTTCACCACGCCGGTGCCAGCCTCGTACGTCACGTCGTCCACCATGAACATGTAGGTGTCGGCGGTGTTGTTATGGATGGCGAAGAAGGTGGCGCCCTGCGGCAGGTCCACTGTATACTGCTTCCATTCGCCTGTCTCTGCCTTTGCCTTCAGAACCGTGGTCTTGAAGTCGGCGATGGCTGTTCCGGCTGTAGAGTAAAGCACCTCGAAGTCCTCTGAATAACCGAGATTGTCGTTCTTGAAGTTGTTAGCCCAGAAGCTCACTGTCTGCTTGCGCTCGGTGAGTGGCGGCGAGATAAGCCAGTTGTCGGCGGGGATGAACTTCGAGTCCTCCACGCTGTAGAACGATGCCAAGTAAGCCTTTCCTGAACGGGGCTTCAGGCACGGGTTCTGGTCGAGCACCGAACTGACTATCCATGACGACGGCTCCACCAATGTGTAGGCGAAGCGCTTGCCCTCGGCAGGATGAGGATATGTGCGGCTGAACGGACCCTTTGCGATTCCCTTCTCGCCGTATACGGATGTCCACTCGCCGAAGTCGTCCATTGCCCACGGAGTGTACGATTCGAAGTCGTCCGTTACCGTCTCCGACTTCTCCTCCACCTTCTTCCATGTCACGCTTACAACCTTGCCGTCCGCCGTCGTAGCGTCTACGCTCTCGGGGGCTGTACGTGTGGAAGCGGTCAGCTCTACCGTAGCCTCAACTGTGTTGTCATCAGGTGTGGCGTCCTCGTCGATTGCCACCTCTGCCTTCAATGTCAGCGGCGACTTGTCCACTACCGAACTCTTGTATGTCAGCTCTACGGTGCGACGTTCGTTCGGCTCGAGCGTTTCGTTGATGTCCTTCGTGTCCGCCAGCTTGCCGTCGGCATAAAGGCGGACAGCGTATGAGCGGGCAGCAACGCTACCCACATTCTCTACCGCAACCTTGGCTGTGACGTTCTCGCCACGGCGAACCTTCTCTGGTGCGGTCATCGAAGCACGCAGGTCTTTACCTGCTACATCGCGCACGCATACATTATCTATATATAGTGCTGTGCCGGCAGGAGTCTGAACGATGAACGTCAGCATGACATACTTCTGACTTGCTAAGTTCTTGTCGAGCGGTACGGACATCGTTGTCCATGCAGACGAACCTTCGCCGCCGCACTTGAATGTCTTGTAGAGCACATCGTCCTTGCCGGGAGTCTTTACGTAAAGCTCGATGTTGGCCTGCTCCTTTGCTGCCGTTGACATATAAGAGAAGACGAGCATCGGATTCTCGGCTCCGTTCAGCGCTATCTTGCCCACGCCAATCTTCGCCTTGTCCGAATCAGCCTCAGCGATGTAGCCCGAGCATCCTCCGTCGCCTTCCGACGACATGCCCTGCATAAGGTCGAAGCCCACTTCGCCAGTCTGGTCAGTCCACCACATGGCGTTGTCCAGTCTGCCACCCTTGAAGTGCTCTTCGAAAGGCAGCGTGTAAGGTGTGCCGACGATGATGCCCGGCGACATAACGCGCGGACCCTCGTCCACAGAGTTCTCGGCAGAGAGAGCATAATTTATCATCTCCTGATCGCCGTCGTTGGTGTCGTATGGGATGGTGATGGTTGTGGCTGATACCTGATCGACGAGCGGGAGGCTCACGCCTGTACCGGTCTCGATGATTTCGTATACGTTATACACGACATCATTCGGGTCGATGTATCCTCCATTGGTTCCCTTTGTTACCGGATCCCAAGTCAGCGTGATGTCGTTGTCGGTGGTAGTAGCCTTGATGCCGGTCGGCGATGCCGGCGTATCCTTGCCCACATAAGCCGAAACCTTCTGGCTCTCGCGTCCCCTACCCTCATCGTTAGAGGCTATGACAGAGTAAGTGTTTACGCCGTTCTGCGCCCAATTGTCAATATAGTACTGTTCGCTGCCCGGCTTTACGGCTGACATCTGCTGTATCTCCTCACCGTCACGCATGACATAAACGTCGAGGTCAGAGGTGAGCTTGGTGCCGTCGATAGCCTTTGTCGGGGCAGTGAAGTAGAATGTGGCTTTAGCCGAACCGTCCTCTGCGGGCACCACACGGAGGTTGGTGGCTGCGTCAGGAGCCTTCTGCGAATTTCCCTTCACGGTGATATCGTCAAGGACAAGCTTGTAGAAGTTGTATCCGTCGGTGGTGCAATGGAAACCGATGTAGAACGCGCCATCCTTGTCCGGTGTAAGCTCTGCCTTCAGAGTCTCATACTCCACGTTGGATATCTTGGTCTTGGCCATGAGAGTGTGGGTCATCGCTTCGGCTGTAGGCTCGCTGCCGTACATCACCTCCATCTCCTCAGGGTACGACTCGCCCATGCTTGCCACACGGAACGACACGTTATAAACCTGACCCTTCTTCAGCTTGAGCGGCGGCATGATGAGCCAGTCGTCGTGACCGTCCTCGCTATCGCCATACTCAATCTGTGCCGACGACTGACCTGTTCCGTCGTTCTCGCAGAACTTCCATGTGGCGCCGTCATTGTTGGCGTCGATGATGGTGAAGACGTTAAGAGACGCCTCATTGTCGAAGCCCTGCTGGTAAGGCGGCTCCAGCATGTCGCCGTAAGAGACGCTGTTCGACTGTGCCGGCTCGCTCTTGCGCTGTCCGCTGCGTGCCGTCACGGTGTAGTAATAGCCCGTCAGATTGTCACCCGGCAACTGGTCGGTGAGCGATGTATTAGTAGTAGCGCTTGCCAAAGTCTTGTTATCTGGATATCTAACCACGTCGTAGGTGACATCGCCCACGTATCCGTTATTGATTCCCTTCGTCACGGCATCCCATGAAAGCGACAGCTTACCCTTTGCTATGTCGAGACTGGCTTTCACGTTGGTAGGCTTGCAGGGCGTATCATCGCCCACAAAGACTGTCTTATAAGCCTTCGGACCATTGCCAGCGGCGTTGGAGAGCACCACGCTGAAGAGGCGGTTGCCACGCTTTACGCTAAACTTCTCACTAACGGCAGCTCCAGCCGAAGCCTTGCCCGTAGCCACGCTCTTGCCGTCCACCGACACCACGTAGCTCACCTCTCCAGTCAGCTGCGAGCCACGGTATGTGGTGGTGGGCACGGTAAATGTCAGGTTTCCGGCAAGCGAAGCCTTGTCGAGGACTACGGCAAGGTCAGCTGTCATGCCTGGTGCGGCGTCCGCTACGGTCTCCTTAGGAATGGAGAGAAGCGCCAGCTGCTCATTGTTGACAATGTCGCCCACCTTTGTGGCTGCGCCTGATGTGAGGTCAACGGTGTAGAGAGCAGAAGCACCTGTATGGTCAGTGCAAGCCCAATAGAAGATGCCCGACGCCTGATCAATCTCGCCACTCTGCACGTTCCACGAACCGTCGCTGAGCATAAGCTTCACGCCTGTGCTGCCCACAAGACTCTCCTTGGCAGTCTTGGTGTCGATGCGATAGAGGTCGCCGTATGTACTGATACCGTATAGCACGTTGTCTTTCGTGATGCCGAGCGCCACATAATAATTGTGAAGCGAACCGATAGTGCTGCGCGTATTGTTCGCATAGTCAGCGATACCAAGCTCATAGCTCGATGCGTCGCCCGTGAAGAAGTCGCCATACACGGTTCCGTCTGCAGCAACAGCAGTCTCGGTCGCCCACAACGAGTAGTCGCTGAGGTAGTCGCTCGACTTCAGGTCGCCCGTCTCAGCGTCGAAGCAGTAGTGCGTCATCGTGCCCACGGAGCTGTCATACTTCACGATGTCCAGTCGGTCGCCTGACAGGGCGCCACCCGCATTGGCGTATATCCTTGCGTCCACGTACTTCTCGTTCATCTCCATCTTGCCTGATACGCCGAACGAATACATGCCGTAGTCAGGGTCTGAGTCAGCCCAACGTCCGCTCTGCATGACGTTTGCCCACAGTTCCCTGCCGAGTGGCACGGACTGTGGAGCCTTGCTGACATAGAAGGGAGCGGCGTCTGCCTTTGCCGGCACCGCACGCTTCACGGGCTTCAGCTGTCCTGCCACAGCCTGACCTGCAATGCGTGCCTTGAAGAGCAAGGGACGGTTGGCCCTGAGCTGCGCCAATCGCTCGGCTTGATTACGTGGTGATGTCTTTGCCTCGGCTCCCGTCAGTGGAAGGAGGTTAGCCACATTGGGTCTGACCATAGGGCGCGGTGCCCTGCTGTCTGCCGTCTGGGCTACTGCCGTGGTGGCCAGTGCTGTAGCAAGCACGGACGAAGCGGCAACGAAAAATTGTGATAGATAAGTTTTCATTATGTGTGTATATATATTTTTCCGGAAATATGCTTATCAATTTTGCAAAAATAGCCAAAACCACTGAATAAAGCAAGAAAAGAGCTTAATATATCATTCGGTTTTGTTTGACGATTAAGGAAATAAGCGTATTTTTGTAGCTACATAAACATACGATAAACAATGAAAGCATATACATACATTGAGAGAGGCAAGTTTGCCTTGACTGACAAACCGAAACCCGTATTGTTGGAACCTACTGACGCCATTGTACGCGTCACGTTGGGCAGCATCTGCACAAGCGACCTGCACATCAAGCACGGCAGCGTGCCAAGGGCAGTGCCTGGCATCACCGTGGGCCATGAGATGGTAGGCGTGGTGGAGCAGATCGGTGAGGACGTGAAGGGAGTGAAGCCGGGCGACCGTGTCACGGTGAACGTGGAGACATTCTGCGGCGAGTGCTTCTTCTGCAAGCACGGCTACGTCAACAACTGCACATCGCCTCACGGTGGTTGGGCTCTCGGCTGTCGCATTGACGGCGGACAGACCGAGTACGTCCGTGTGCCGCTGGCAACGCAGGGTCTCAACCGCATTCCTGACGGCGTAAGCGACGAGCAGGCTTTGTTCGTGGGCGACGTGCTTGCCACCGGTTTCTGGGCTGCACGCATAAGCGAGATAACGGAGGAAGACACGGTGCTCATCATCGGAGCCGGACCGACGGGCGTCTGCACCCTGCTCTGCGCCATGCTGAAACAGCCCAAGCGCATCATCGTCTGCGAACCGTCTGAGGAGCGCCGCCGCTTCGTAATGGAGCATTATCCTGAGGTGCTGCTCACCACTCCCGACGAGTGTGAGGAGTTTGTCAGAAAGAATAGCGACCACGGCGGAGCCGACCGTGTGCTGGAAGTGGCAGGAGCTAAGGACACGTTCCGCCTGGCTTGGCAGTGCGCACGCCCCAATGCCATCGTCACCGTCGTTGCCATGTACGACGAGGCACAGACATTGCCCCTGCCCGACATGTACGGCAAGAACCTTACGTTCAAGACGGGTGGCGTGGACGGTTGCGACTGCGAGGAGGTGCTCCGTCTTATCGAGCAAGGCAAGATAGACACCACGCCGCTCATCACCCACCGCTTCCCGCTCAGCAGAATAGAGGAGGCTTACAGCATATTCGAGAACAAGGAGGACGGAGTAATCAAGATAGCCATATACAATGAATAAGATAACAATGCTGGGTACGGGCAACGCCACCGTCACCCATATCTATAACACGTCTATGGCAACGACAAGGTAATGCGTGTCATACGCACCATCATCGACATGATTCTCGCCAAGAAGCAGTTGGCAAAGGTGGAAGAGCGCGTCGTCTTCCATGAGCTGACGGACGGCGAGAGCTTCGACGTGGGCGACATCCGCCTCACCTGCTTCGACATCCATTCCACGAAGGAGAAGCAGTACGGCTTCCGTGCCGAACTGCCTGACGGAACCGTCCTTGCCTGCTTGGGCGACGAGCCTTACAACCCGCTCAACTGCCAGCACATCCGACATGCCGACTGGATGATGTGCGAGGCTTTCTGCCTCTACGCTGACCGCGACACCTTCAAGCCGTACGAGAAAAACCACAGCACGGCTCTTGACGCAGGAAAGCTCGCAGCAGAACTCGACGTAAAGAACCTCATCCTCTATCACACGGAAGAGAAGACCATAGCCACACGCAAGCATAACTACACAAGGGAAGCCGCACAAAACTTCAAGGGAAGAATCATAGTGCCGGATGACTTGGAGGAGATTGAGGTGTAAGGGGAGGGTAACAAAGCAAACTGTAGGAGCTGCGGGCATTCCTGCCTACGGCATTGCGGCAAGATACTCAGTAAGTTACGGCTGTTTGCAGTGCTGCAGGCAGGAACTGAAAGTCAGCGACGCGAAGCGGAAAGCTAATGCCCGCAGCTCCTACGATTTGCCTTTTCTCGCTATTTTTTTAGTTTTGACCCTCATTTAGAATGTATTATTGGCACTCCAACACCACCTTATATGTTGATCTTACCCTTGCGGGAATGCTGTCTTGATTTTTGAAGTAGTACGTGTAGTCCGTGGGCGTTTTGTATTTCTTCAGTAATGGGATGTAGTTGAGGTCTTCTTTGTCAAAGAAGTCAAAATATCTTGCCGAACATAAAATTTCATAAAATACGGCATCGCTTATACACGCTTTCTTTTTGTCTCCAATGTAAGCCACAACCTTGTCGTTCAGATTGTCGGGAACGGGTAGTGGAATGGCGATGTCTGTGTCTTTATATTTTATGCTTATACGATAGTCGTGCCTGCTCTCCGAGTTGTAAACTCCATTTAATAAGCTAACCATTTCGCGGAATTTATCAAACCGCTCTTGAGGAATACTGATAACAGTGTCCGTTTGATGCTGGTCTGCTTCCTTCACAAAATCTTCATAAGATTTTGAGATAGGAGATTCCACGAATCCCATTTTATAATAAATCAACAGCTCATCCGAATTTTTACATGAGGATATTGTAAGGAGGAATATGAAGCAGAATAATATGTAGAACAAATTTACAGATGTTCTATTTTCTTTTTGTTGAAATTGGGCTGATTGTTTCATAAGCTGTTGATTTTGAGTGTCATTTTATGTATTTGATATTCTTCTTAATGTTATTGATATCCTCTTCACTCATGTTCCATTTCTTTTTGAGCTCTTCAGTTTCTTCTGTCCAGTATGTCGCTTTCAATTCATCAAGACATTGTGCAAATTGGCAATCTATATCATCCGTAAAGGAATCTCTCAAATGCCCATTTGATTCAAGATGCTTAAGCAATACGGTCTCTAAAGATTTATACTTGATAGTTATGGCAGTAGGATTAGACCTGTAATATGCTAATGACTTTGTAGCACATTTTAGGGTAAACTCATCATAACGTGAAAACTTATTATAATATGCAAAGGCCAAATCACTGAGCTGACAAGCAACAGTTTCCTTATCGGATAATGGTGAAAGGTATGTCCTTGCCATTATCGCTGAGTCTTTTATCTCAAAATGTTCTTTGATCACCCATGTAGGTTGATACTGTTGTGCTGTCACCTCTACGTTTACCCAGTCTTCAGGAAATAGATTGTCTTCATCTTTGTACATGATGAAACAATGACGTGGAGCATGGGCTATATAAGCCTTTGCTCCAAGTTCTTCAGCAAATAGCTTGAAGGTCCATGGGAGTGAATGACATTGCCCCGTATGTGTCTTCAATGTTCTTGACACCAATTGGTGATGCCAATCACCATCAGGATACTCTTTGCTGAAATCATAAGAAAAAACAGTATAGTTATTTCCGGACACAGGCTGAAAGAAGAAAGTGCAGATGGCTATCTGTTTCGCTGTTTGATATTTGTCCCAGTTATTTGCAGCGATTAGTCTTCTCATATATTGAGCCCCTTTTGACAATGGGACACAGAAATCCTGTTCATAATCGAGACAGCCGTCAAGGTACGCCCATTCTGAAAGAAACACACTTCTTTTAATAGACAGCGGTTTCTCATCTTCAAGCATAGCTACAATTTCGTTGTATGCAGAATCGAAACGCTCTTTTGTAATGTTCCGTTGTGCTCTTGTTTTTGTAACAAAGACAGCGAAACAAATTATAAGTAAAACTTTTATTTCTCGCATATGCTGTTCCTTTTAAATTTACTATTTTAATGAAAGAATATAGAAAGATTCGTATAGATGAAGATTATAGCACTCTTGCTTATTCATCCGCATCTATAAAATTCAAGCAATTATTACCTTCATAAACATATGGACTTATATTATAAGCTTTTTCAGCTAACATATCTATAGAATGCCATATTCCCAATACCGGATCATACCATCTTGCTTCATGATCCTGCATATTCCATCCGTACATAGTGTCAAGTTCCTTGCCTATGTACTTGTATTTGTTTCGGCTCACGCCACAGCGGTCGCCCATCAGAGCGCCGAAGGGGTAATAATGGTTCACCTCCTCGATGTTGCCGTTACCGTCCACCACGAGACGGTTACTGCCAAGATGGTCCTTCACATAGAAATGCATGACTATGCCGCCAACTTCATCCACACTTGCGTAGCCGCCATCGAAGAGGATGGTGGAAAGCCTGTCGTTGTTGTAGACAAGATTGGAACAGTAATAGTAATTGTTCTCAAGTAATCTGACCATGGGCGTCACCATACCGTTTGTTTTGATATTTAAAGAGGGGGTTGGCTTATAGGGCAATACCTGTGAATCGTCTTTTTTGTATGTAGAACGTAATTTTGTTCCATCTGCCGAATATGTGTAGCATATCTTGTTGTCAGAGTTTCCCAATACATTCGGCTTGATATTTATGCATTGTGGTAGGTCCAGCACATTGTATTCAATGCTTGTTATTCCCTTGTTGCTGTCCGTCAGCATATTGCCGTTGGCGTCGTATGTATACTCCGTCTCTTCATTGGCGGCATCACGGAAGTGCATGGCTCCGCTGTAGCTGGGGCTTTCGTCTGCTGCATCGTCTATCTTCACCACCTGGTTGCCTTCATAGCTGTAGGTAAGGTCGTCAATGGTTCCGTAGTCGCCACTGTCGAGCAATCCTTCACGACGGAGCGTAAGGATGTTTCCCATAAGGTCATACTTATAGGAGGTGGAGTAATGATTGTTAAGCTTGCCGTTTTCGAGATAACCGGCAGCTGTAAGACGCGACATTCCGTCATAGCTGATGCGTGTTGGCATACTTTCATTTTTTTATTTAGCCGAGGGCAAAGGTAAGAAAAACAATTATGTAATATTGCTGTCCGCTAAAACTTTTTATAATATTCACCTCTCCATTTTATGCCATGATGTACAACTTGTATATAATCTCCAAAGAAATAATAATGGCTGAAAATTGTGTCTGTTATATTAGGTAGCTTTATAACAAAACTCTTCTCTGAATCCAGTTTCACTTCATACGGATACATGTAGTATAAAACACCAAAGTATTGACCTGCGGGATTACTCTCGACATAAGACATTGGTTGAAATGAAAAACGAAAACTTTCTGGAGGGTAAAATCTATTCCGATTCAACACTATAGTACATTCTCCATTTTCAGTTACCCCTGAATACCTGTTTGTTCTAACCGAAACTTCAAACTTTATAGGCTTAGATGCATTAGGAACTTCGAAAGAAATTTCATAAGGAGCGTTATTACCTGAAACTTCTTCTGTGATTGAAATGTCCTTAAAAGCATCACCTTGCATCGGCCAGTCTATAGAATTTATCTCAAAAAAAGTATTATTGACTTCAGTTATTTGACAAATAGCCAAAGGATGATAGCTCCTTTCTCCCTCCTCTAATGAAGAAGAGGAACAGGAAAATAACTTTAGTGTGTCATTTATAATTTCTATCATTCTTGAACCGGATTCATTATGATAGACTCCATTTTCAAGTTTGTTCGATGTTTTACCATAACAAACCATTCCTATAACTGACAAAAATAAAATATATAAAAATCTCATTTATTTTAAATTAGGTTTAACATATTGCAAATATAACGAAACAATGTATAGGCTGTATGCTGAAAGGCTATCATCCTCAATATCATACAGGGATGTGTCAGTCCACCTTCGGGGAACTCATTTCAGTTATAAATACGTATTTTCTTGAGTGATGATGTCCGGAACTTTTTATAATAGTCACCTCTCCATTTTATGCCATGATGTAAAACTTGTATATATTCTCCAAAGATATAATATTGGTAGAAAAGTATGTCTGTTATATTAGGTAGCTTTATAACAATATTTTTCTCTGAATCCAGATTCACTTCATACGGATACCTGTGGCATAAAACACCAAAGTATTGACCTGCGGGACTACTCTCGACATAATACTTTGGTTGAAATGAAAAACTAAAACTTTCTGGAGGGTTAACTCCATTCCTATCCAACACTATAGTACATTTTCCTTTTTCAGTTACCCCTGAATACAAGTTAGTTCCAACCCGAACTTCAAACTTTATAGGCCTATATGCATTAGGAACTTCGAAAGAAATTTCATAAGGAGCGTTATTACCTGAAGCTTCTTCTGTGATTGAAATGTCTTTAAAAACACCTCTTTTTATCAGTCCTTCTATAGAATTTATCTCAAAAAAAGTATTGCTAACTTCAGTTATTTGACAAATAGCCGTAGGATAGTAGCTCAGCCCGCCAGTCATTCCAGCCTCTCCAGAAGTACCAGGGTCAAGGGTAAAGCACTTTAGTGTGTCATTTTTAATTTCTATCAATCTTACACCGGATTCATCATGATAGACACCATTTTCAAGTTTTTTAGATGTTTTACCATAACTAACCATTCCTATAACTGACAAAAATATAAATAATATGAATCTCATTTAAGTAACTGTTTAAAATTAAATTTACAATCAAGTTCCTTCAACTTCTCTTTTATGAAGAAATTCAAACCAACGACTGTCGAATATGACTATATTGGCTTCTTTCTGCATAATTTGGTTCAGCTTTCTTGCAAACCGTTCCGAGATTTCATACATAAGTCCATTAAGGCCAATGCACACATCAAATTGTCCCCAATAAATCCATAATTGCTTTATCGGAATTTTGTAGTCGTAATCAATTAATATTTTTCCTCGGGTATCCAGAGTCTTGCGTTTGGATAACTTTAAAGTCTCTGCACATTTTATCAATTCATTAATTTCTGTTGTGTCCTTTGTCGTAACTACACATTCTCCATAATTGCCTTTATCAAACATTTCAGGAACTATGTCATACGTTCTGCAAGTAGTGAGATCCCCTGAATATATAATTGTGGCAGAAGAAATGTTTTGAGCCGATATCATCATAGATTTCAAGCTAATGATAATTATTAAAAACAATGTCTTCATAATCTATTTTTTTGATGGTTATACCATTCAACGGTTTGGGCTGTAAGATTCATCATTAACACGAGATTATAAATATTGTGTGTTTGGGGTGGAAATCTATTTATTATTGTGTTATTAGGATTTTGTGCAAGAACGGCAAGTGTATAATACCCATCATCCGTTGGCTTAAATTTCTGCCTAACTTCGAATGCATACAAATTCACAAAGACATATTTTGTCTGCTTACACTTAAAACCAATGCATTGTTTGAAATAGTTATCCAATATTCTATCTCGCTTTGTCATAAATTTACATTTTTCCTTCTTTAAAAAAGAGGAGATTAGATTTTCTACATTACATAATTCTGTTTCTGATACATTGCTGTATTCCATTCCGTTCTGTAAAAAAGGTACACCATTTTCCCATACTGTTGTATTCTCCATGACATAAAAAGGATTGTCTGATACATACGCCCATACGGTATCTGTATAAAGCTGATCGGCATCGGTTTTATTTTTATTACAACCTGCAAAGATTGTGATAGCAAGAATTAACAATATGTAAATTGGTTTCATTTGAATTTGTATTTGAAGTTTATTGTTCCTGGTTGTGCTCCATAAGGTATGGTTTAGGTTTTTACATTAAACAAATTTAGCGAAATTATGCATAGGGTGTATGCGGGAAGCTGTTCTTTTAACAAAATTTGCCCAAGAAAGAGGGGGGGGGGCAACGACTCTGCATATGCCTTCTCGCCTAAAAAACATGTCTTCATGTCTTCTTGTCTAAAAAACGTCTTCTTGTCTTGCCATGCAAATATCGTACAAAGAGTAAAAAGCTGTTACAAAATAAAAATTGATTTTAGAGTTCCGGATTGCTGTTTTTACGGTGTTTTGCTGTGCAAACAGCACCCGAGCTTAACAATAGCGCCACTTTTATCATGCAATAGTGCCACTATTAGAGTGTAAAA
>ERZ1673741.754-NODE-754-length-32041-cov-7.388764_pt1 | contig 32041 bp, 37 predicted proteins | sample MGYA00580209_ERZ1673741 | MGnify/ENA primary metagenome ERZ1673741 (study PRJEB41218, sample SAMN15661754) | gut metagenome | host: Homo sapiens | place: Canada: London | collected 2015-08-20/2019-03-30 | study: EMG produced TPA metagenomics assembly of... | reverse complement strand
ACTACCGCACCCTCAAGCCCGAGAAGGACGGCCTGTTCTGCGAGAAGATCTTCGGTCCCGTCAAGGACTGGGAGTGCTCCTGCGGCAAATACAAGGGCATCCGCTTCAAGGGCATCGTCTGCGAGCGCTGCGGCGTTGAGGTCACCACGGCCAAGGTCCGCCGCGAGCGCATGGGCCACATCGAGCTCGCGGCTCCCGTGAGCCACATCTGGTACTTCAAGAGCCCCGCGACCTTCCCGCTCGCGCGTCTGCTGGACATCAAGTCCAAGGACCTCGAGAAGGTTCTGTACTTCGCCAGCTACGTCATCACCGACGTCGACACCGAGGCCCGCGAGGCCGACGCCGACGACCTGCGCGAGGAGCTCGCCGCCGACCTCGAGGAGCTCGACGCCGAGCGCGACGACCAGATCGAGCGCCTGAAGGAGCAGGGCGAGCCCTCCGAGGGCGAGGAGTTCGACGACTTCGAGCCGCTCTCCGCCGACGAGATCCGCGCCGGCATCGCCGACCTCGAGGAGGAGTACGAGGAGGAGAAGGCCCTTCGCCGCGACGCCTACGAGAAGTTCATGCAGCTCGAGGAGCGCGAGCTCATCTCCGATGAGGGCCTGTTCTCCGAGCTCAAGCGCTACTACGGCATCTACTTCAAGGGCGGCATGGGCGCCGAGGCGGTCCGCGAGCTTCTTCGCGGCGTCGACCTCGAGTCCGAGGCCGAGACCCTCCGCGCGATCATCGCCAACGAGGACTCCCAGAAGCAGAAGCGCGAGAAGGCCGTCAAGCGCCTCGAGATCGTCGACGCCTTCCTCAAGGGCGGCAACGACCCCGCGGACATGATCCTCGACGTCATCCCCGTCATCCCGCCCGACCTTCGCCCGATGGTCCAGCTCGACGGCGGCCGCTTCGCCGCGTCCGACCTGAACGACCTGTACCGCCGCGTGATCAACCGCAACAACCGACTCAAGCGCCTGCTCGACCTCGACGCTCCGTCGATCATCGTCAACAACGAGAAGCGCATGCTCCAGGAGTCCGTGGACGCGCTGTTCGACAACGGCCGTCGCGGCCGTCCCGTCACCGGGCGCGGCGGGCGTCCGCTGAAGTCGCTGGCCGAGGCCCTCAAGGGCAAGCAGGGCCGCTTCCGCCAGAACCTGCTCGGCAAGCGCGTCGACTACTCCGGCCGTTCCGTCATCGTCGTCGACCCGAAGCTCAAGCTGCACCAGTGCGGCCTGCCTTCGCAGATGGCGCTCGAGCTCTTCAAGCCCTTCGTGATGCGCCGCCTCGTCGAGCTCGACAAGGTCGAGAACATCAAGGGCGCCAAGCGCGCGATCGACCGCCAGCTCCCGGCCGTCTGGGACGTCCTCGAGGAGGTCATCCAGGGCCGTCTGGTGCTCCTCAACCGTGCTCCTACGCTGCACCGACTCTCCATCCAGGCCTTCGAGCCGGTCCTCGTCGAGGGTAAGGCCATCCACCTGCACCCGCTGGTGTGCGCCCCCTTCAACGCCGACTTCGACGGCGACCAGATGTCCGTGCACGTGCCGCTCTCGACGCAGGCCCAGACCGAGGCCCGCATCCTCATGCTCTCGAGCAACAACCTGCGCTCGCCGGCGTCCGGCAAGGTGCTGACCGTCCCGTCCCAGGACATGGTCTTCGGCACCTACTACCTTACCTCCGCCAAGCCCCTCCCCGAGGGCGAGCAGGCCAAGGTCTACGCCGACTTCGAGGACGCGCTTCTTGCCTCTGACGCCGACAGCAAGCTCGACCTGCAGAAGCCGGTCCAGATTCGCCTCGCCCCGAACGACGCCAACGTCGTCGAGGACGGAAAGCGCTACTTCCGCGTGCTCGTCGCCAAGGGCAAGACCGAGGACATCGACCTCAACAACGGCCCGGTGCGCTTCGACACCACCATCGGCCGCGTCATCTTCAACCGTCAGTGCCTGCCGCCCGACTACCCCTTCATCAACTACAAGATGGTGAAGAGCGACATCGGCGCGCTGGTCAACGACTGCTGCGACCGCTACCCGCTGGCCGACGTCGAGCCGATCCTCGACGCCATCAAGGCCACCGGCTTCCACTACGCCACCCTTGCGGGCCTCACGGTCTCCGTGTGGGACGCCGTGATCCCGGACGACAAGCCCGAGCTCATCGCTGAGGCGCAGGATCGCGTCGACCAGATCAACGAGTACTACGAGGACGGCTTCCTCTCGGAGCGCGAGCGCCACGTCGAGGTCGTCAATGCCTGGACCGAGTGCACCGACCTGCTCGGCTCCGAGATGCTCGCGGGCTTCACTGAGGACAACCCCATCTACATGATGGCCGACTCCGGCGCCCGTGGTTCCAAGACCCAGCTTCGTCAGCTCGCAGGTATGCGTGGCCTCATGGCCGATATGTCCGGCGAGACGATCGACCTCCCGATTAAGGCGAACTTCCGCGAGGGCCTCGAGCCGCTCGAGTACTTCATCTCGACCTACGGCGCCCGTAAGGGCCTGGTCGACACCGCGTCGCACACCTCCGACTCCGGCTACCTGACCCGTCGACTCGTCGACATGGGCCAGGACGTCATCGTGCGCGAGGAGGACTGCGGCACCGACGAGGCCGTGACCTACCAGCTCATCAAGCCGGGCGAGACCGACGTCAACGTCGACCTCATCGGCCGCTGCGCGCTGAACCCGATCGTCGACCCGGAGACCGGCGAGGTCCTCATCGACAAGGACGGCTACATCGAGTCCAAGGCCGACCTCGAGATGCTCGTCGCCCACGGCCTCAAGAAGGTCGAGCTCCGCGCGCTTCTTACCTGCAAGAGCAAGTACGGCGTCTGTCAGAAGTGCTACGGCTGGGACCTCTCGACCCGCCGCCCCGTCAACATCGGCACCGCGGTCGGCATCATCGCCGCCCAGTCCATCGGCGAGCCGGGCACCCAGCTCACCATGCGTACCATTCACTCCGGCGGCGTCGCGGGCGCCGACGACATCACGCAGGGCCTCCCGACGGTCGCCCGTATGTTCGACGTCGTCGGTAACGTCAACGAGAAGATCCTGGGCCGCGAGGCCGACCTGGCCCCCGTGTCCGGCCTCCTGCGCATCCAGCCCGAGCAGACCGAGTACCTCATCCGCATCCTGGACATCGAGGACCCGACCCGCATCATCGAGGAGTGGCGCGTCCCCGCGTCCGCCCGCTTCATGCCGGGCATCGAGGACGGCGTCGAGGTCCGCGCCGGCGACCAGATCACCCGCGGCTTCGTCAACTTCCGCAAGCTCCGCAAGCTCACCGACATCGAGTCCACGATGCACGTCTTCGTCGACTCTGTTAAGGACGTCTACACGTCGCAGGGCGTCGACCTCGACGACAAGCACATCGAGGTCATCGCGCGCCAGATGCTGCGCCGCGTCCAGGTCACCAACCCGGGCGACTCGCAGTACCTGCTCGGCGAGTACGTCGACCGCTATGTCTTCGCCGAGACGGTGAAGAACATCACCCTGGCCGGCGGCACCCCGCCCGAGGCCGAGCCGGTCATCCTCGGCGCCCTCAAGGTCGCCAGCTCGATCGACTCCTGGCTGTCCAGCGCTTCGTTCATCCGCACCGCTGGCGTCCTCACCGAGGCCGCCATCGAGGGCGACGTCGACCACCTGCTGGACCTCAAGTCCAACGTCATCGTCGGCAAGCAGATCCCGGCCGGCACGGGCCTCGCGGCGTACCACAACGTCGAGATGACCTACCACGGCCAGAAGATCGACGGCCCCACCTCGCCGATGGCCAAGAGCCTTCCCGAGTGGGCCCCCGACGAGCTCAAGGGCATCGAGGAGCAGCTGCCCAAGCAGCTCGACTGGGTCGGTGACGACTACGGCTTCGGCGGCGTCTACTCCAAGAACGGCCGCACCCTCAGCTCCGAGGACGCCAAGCTCTACCTCTTCGACGACCTCGGCGTGTCGCAGCGCTGGACCAACAAGTTCAGCGAGGTCGGCATCGAGACCGTCGGCGACCTCATCGGTAAGACCGAGGACGACCTGCTGCGCATCGACGGCATCGGCGCCAAGGCCATCGAGGAGCTCCGCGACGGCCTCGAGGCCCGCGGCCTGCTCTACATCCTCGAGCCCGAGGACGACGAGGCCGACAGCGAGAATCTTTCTCAGCTGCTCAACATGGTCTTCTCGCCCGATGCGGACGACGTGATGCTCGGCACCGCCGCGCCCTCCAAGCACCACTTCGATGACGACGAGCTCATCGGCGGTTCTGCCGACGAGAAGGACGCCTCCGGCTCCGGCGACGTCATCAACGAGGATCTCGGCAGCCTCGACGACCTTCTTTCCCAGGTCGTCAAGTCCGAGGGTTCTGACGAGGAGTAGCCTCGCGACCTCATAGCACGCTCACGGCGGCCCCGCTTCGGCGGGGCCGCTTTTTTCGTCCGCGGGCTCACCCAGCGACTATCGGGCCGCCCGGCGTCGTTCGCGTAATGCCCGCACCCGGCTCCGCGCTTGCTCCCATCTGCCGCTCGCCGAAGGTTGACGCAGTGTCAATTTCGCTCGTTATATGCTTAGAGCGAATCAGCAGCCGAGGCGATGGGGGAGCCGTGGAGGGTTACAAGGTCATCGAGGTCAAGCAGTCCGTCTTCGCGGACAACGACCGCAAGGCGGACGCGTTGAGGGACCGCCTCCGCCAGAAGGGCCAGCTCCTGGTCAACCTCATGAGCTCTCCCGGTTCCGGAAAGACCACGACGCTCGCGCGCACCATCGAGGCGCTCTCGCCCGAGCTCAAGCTGGCCGTCATGGAGGCTGACATCGACTCCGACGTGGACGCGGCCGCCATCTCCAGGCTCGGCGTGAGGTCCATCCAACTTCATACCGGCGGCATGTGCCACCTCGACGCCGACATGTGCGCACAGGGCCTCGAAGGCCTGGCCGCCGGCGATGCCGACCTCGTCTTCCTTGAGAACGTCGGCAACCTGGTCTGCCCCGCGGAGTTCGACACGGGCGCCTCGGTGAACATCGTCATCCTCTCGGTGCCGGAAGGCGACGACAAGCCGCTCAAGTACCCGTTGATGTTCGAGGTCACAGACCTCGTTCTCGTCAACAAGATCGATGTCGCGCCCTACTTCGACTTCGACCTGGACAAGTGCCGGGCGAACGTGGCCATGCGCAACCCGCGGGCCCGCGTCATCCCCATAAGCGCAAAGACGGGCGAGGGCATCGACGAGTGGGTTTCTTATCTGCGCGAGGCCGTGGCCTCCCAGAAGGCCGGCACCTTCGCCAAAGAAGCCCCCGTGAACAGCTCTGCGGCGCATTACCCGTCCGAGTAAGCAAGCGACATAGAAGGCAGCCGCGCGCCGGATGGGGGTCTGGCCGCGGGGACATAAAGGAGAGGCCCATGACCGTCAACGCGAACGACAACACGATGCGCGGCACGCTCACGGACGAGGAGATCGCCGCCCGCAACGTCATCCCGGCCACGAACCCCGCCGGTGAGCCGCACCGTATCCTCGCGGAGGAGTACATGAGCGAGGTCGACACCTTCACCACGTGGGTGCACGACGACCGTGACGAGCCGGGCCCCGCGGCGGGCGAGCTGCTGAAACCGGGCGTCCTGCGCGAGGCGCACAAGATCTCGGACCGCATTGGCAACAAGACCAAGCCGACCGACCCCGACTACTGGGGCCTCGCCTCCGTCATGACCGAGGAGGAGGCGGCGCTCACCGCGAACATGAAGGTCCGCGTCCCCATGACGCTGCCCGAGCTCGTGAGCGCCTCCGGCCTGCCCGAGGCGCGTGTCCAGGAGCTTCTCGACGATATGGCCGTCAAGGGCATCATCGAGTACAACTGGGAGAACCCGACCCGCACGAAGCAGTATGTCCTGCCGATGTTCGTGCCCGGCTCGGCCGAGTTCACCCTTATGAACCAGAAGCAGCTCGAGGAGCACCCCGAGCTCTCGTCCTTCTTTGAGCGGATGGCGTATTTGCCCCTGACCAAGGTGACCAAGATGGTCCCGCCGGGAGGCGCGGGCATCGGCATGCACGTCATCCCCGTCGAGCGCGCCATCGCGCACGAGAACCAGTCGGCCGACGTCGAGCACATCTCACATTGGCTCAAGAAGTACGACCGCTACGCCGCAGGCTCCTGCTCCTGCCGCCTGGGCGAGCGCGCCCGCGGCGAGGGCAGCCCGGACGACCCGCAGGAATGGTGCATCGGCGTGGGCGACATGGCCGACTACCTCGTCGAGACGGGCAAGGGCCACTTCATCACCTATGACCAGGTCATCGAGACTCTCATCGCCGCCGAGAAGAACGGCTTCGTGCACCAGATCACCAATATCGACGGCGAGGACAAGATCTTCGCCATCTGCAACTGCCAGGTCAACGTCTGCCACGCGCTGCGCACTTCTCAGCTGTTCAACACGCCGAACCTGAGCCGCTCTGCCTACGTTGCCCACGTCGACGAGGCCAAGTGCGTCGCGTGCGGGCGCTGCGTCGAGGTCTGCCCGGCCGGCGCGGCCAAGCTCGGCCAGAAGCTCCCGACCAAGAACGGGCGCGTTGCCTACCCCGTGCAGCCGCTCCCCGACGACAACCACTGGGGCGAGGAGGACTGGGACTGGGACTACAAGGACCACCATCGCATCGAGTGCCACGAGACCGGCACCGCGCCCTGCAAGGTCGCGTGCCCGGCGCATGTCCCGGTCCAGGGCTACCTGCGCATGGCCGCCGAGGGCCGCTACACCGAGGCGCTCGCGCTGATCAAGCGCGAGAACCCGTTCCCCGCCGTGTGCGGCCGGGTGTGCAACCGCCGCTGCGAGGCCGCCTGCACCCGCGGTACCGTCGACGAGGCCGTGGCCATCGACGAGGTAAAGAAGTTCGTCGCCGAGAAGGACCTCGACGCCGAGACCCGCTACGTGCCCGAGCCGACAATCCCCTCGATGCGCGGCCGCTTCTCTCAGAAGGTCGCCGTCGTAGGCGCCGGCCCGGCGGGCCTCTCGTGCGCCTACTACCTGGCCGAGCTGGGCTATGAGCCCGTCGTCTTCGAGAAGAACCCGCTGCCCGGCGGCATGATGACCTACGGCATCCCCGCCTACAAGCTGTCCAAGCAGGTCGTCGCCGCCGAGATCGACGTGCTGCGCCAGATGGGCGTCCAGATCCGCTGCGGCGTCGAGGTCGGGCGCGACGTGACCCTGGCCGAACTTCGCGAGCAGGGATTCTGCGCATTCTACCTGGCCGTGGGCGCGCAGGGCGGCCGTATGGCGGGAGTTCCCGGCGAGGACGCGGCGGGCGTCGACACCGCGGTCGACTTCCTGCGCCGCGCGCTCGAGGACCCGGACCACGAGGTCCGCGGGACTACGGTGGTCGTCGGCGGCGGCAACGTCGCCATCGACGCGGCGCGCGTCTCGGCCCGCTGCGGCGCCTCCGAGGTGCACATTGTCTGCCTCGAGCAGCCCGGCGAGATGCCCGCCCTGCCCGAGGAGATCGCGGAGGCCAAGGAAGACGGCGTGAAGATCCGCTGCGGGTGGGGCCCCGAGTCCATCGAGGTCGACGACGGGCGCATCCGCGGCGTCTCGTTCAAGCGCTGCACCCGCGTGTTCGACGAGTCCGGGCGCTTCTCGCCGGTATACGAAGAGTCGGACACGATGTTCGTGCCCTGCGACAACGTGGTCCTCTCCATCGGTCAGAGCATCGAGTGGGGAGACCTGCTGGACGGCTCGCGCGTCGAGCTCGGGCGCGGCAGCGCGGCGGTCGCAAACCCGCAGACCTACCAGACCGCGGAGCCCGACGTCTTTGTCGGCGGCGACGACTTCACGGGCCCGAAGTTCGTCATCGACGCCATCGCCGCGGGGCATGAGGCGGCCGTCAGCATCCACCGCTACGCGCAGAAGGCGTCTTTGACCATCGGGCGCAACCAGCGCCACTACGTCGAGCTGGACAAGTCCGACGTGGTCGTGGACCCGAGCGGCTACGACCGCGCGGGGCGCCAGCAGCCGAAGGTCGACCACGTCGCGCATGTGCTGCACGACTGGACCGACACCCGCCACACCTTCACCGAGGACCAGGTCAAGACCGAGTGCGCCCGCTGCCTCAAGTGCGGCGCGTCGATCGTGGACGCGAACCGCTGCATCGGCTGCGGCCTGTGCACCACGCGCTGCGAGTTCGACGCGATCCACCTGCGCCGCGACAACCCCGAGTGCTCCACGATGGTCCCCAGCGAGGACAAGATGAAGGCGATCCTGCCGCACGCGGCCAAGCGCGGCATCAAACTGCTGCTCCACGGCAACAAGACCAAGCCGGGAAAGAAGTAAAGGAGCCCCGGGACCGTGCACGAGCTGGGCATCGTCGTTCACCTTATAAAGATGGTCGAGGAGGTGGGGGAGGAGAACTCCCTCACCTCCGTGAGCCGCGTGACGCTCACGCTGGGCGAGGTCTCGGGCGTGGTGCCGCGCTACCTCACCGACTGCTGGCGCTGGGCCGCAGACAAAGAGGACCTCCTGCGCGGAAGCGAGCTCATCGTCGAGGAGGCGCCGGCGACCACGGTCTGCAACGCCTGCGGCAAGACCTACCCGACGGTCGCGCACGGCAAGGTCTGCCCGCACTGCGGCAGCGACGACACCGTGCTGCTCACCGGCGACCAGGTCGAGCTCACGAGCATCGAGGCGTGCTAGGCGCCGGCGGCGACCGGCTGGCCGAGGCCCTTCTTGCCATGCGTCGGCGCGTGTGTGAACTCCGTGTGAAATGGATACGCCCGGCTCCGTGGCGTTTTGACAACTGCTCGGGCACAAGCGTAAAGTTCATCGTCGCGTCAATCCGGGGCGGCGGTGCTGCGCGGCCCATGAATATCGTAAATCAGCACGTCGATAGGTATAAGAAGGAGAGAACTTTGCCTACTATCAACCAGCTCGTTCGCAACGGTCGCGTGAGCGTCAAGGCCAAGTCTAAGAACGCAGCCCTGCAGCACAACCCCCAGAAGCGCGGCGTCTGCACCCGCGTCTTCACCACCACGCCCAAGAAGCCGAACTCGGCTCTTCGTAAGGTCGCCCGTGTCCGTCTCGTCAACGGCATCGAGGTCACCGCTTACATCCCCGGCGAGGGCCACAACCTCCAGGAGCACTCCATCGTCCTGATCCGCGGCGGCCGCGTCCGCGACCTGCCTGGTGTGCGTTACAAGATCGTCCGCGGCGCCTACGACTGCGCCGCCGTCCAGAACCGCGCCAAGGCCCGTTCCCGCTACGGCACCAAGCGCCCGAAGTAAGACGACTTACACGCAAACACCCGCTCTTAGTTCTTAAGGAGATATCACATGCCGCGTCGTGCAGCAGCTAACCGCCGTGAGGTCCAGCCTGACGCCGTCTACAACAACCGTCTCGTGACCCAGCTCATCAACAAGGTCCTCCTCGATGGCAAGAAGGCCACCGCCGAGCGCATCGTCTACGGCGCCTTCAACCTCGTCGCCGAGAAGTCCGGCGAGGACCCGCTGGCCGTCTTCAAGAAGGCCATGGACAACATCCGCCCGACCCTCGAGGTCAAGCCGAAGCGTGTCGGCGGCGCCACCTACCAGGTGCCGATGGAGGTCAACTCCCGTCGCGCCACCACCCTCGCCATCCGCTGGATGGTCAACTTCTCCCGCGTCCGCAAGGAGAACTCCATGGCCGAGCGCCTCGCGAACGAGATTCTCGACGCCTCCAACGGCGTCGGCGCGTCCGTGAAGAAGCGCGAGGACCTCTTCAAGATGGCTGAGGCCAACCGCGCCTTCTCTCACTACCGCTTCTAGTCCGAGGGGATAACCACTTATGGCTAAGGCTAAGTACGAGCTCAGCAAGCTTCGCAACATCGGCATCATGGCCCACATCGATGCCGGCAAGACGACCACTACCGAGCGCATCCTTTACTACACGGGCAAGAACCACAAGATCGGCGAGGTCCACGATGGCGCCGCCACCATGGACTGGATGGTTCAGGAGCAGGAGCGCGGCGTGACCATCACCTCCGCGGCCACCACCTGCTTCTGGAAGGACCACGTCATCCAGATCATCGACACCCCTGGCCACGTCGACTTCACCGCTGAGGTCGAGCGCTGCCTGCGCGTCCTCGATGGTGCTGTCGCCGTCTTCGACGCCGTCGCCGGTGTCCAGCCGCAGTCCGAGACCGTTTGGCGCCAGGCCACCAAGTACAACGTGCCTCGCATCGCCTTCATCAACAAGTTCGACCGCGTCGGCTCCGACTTCGACCACGCGATCCAGACCATGAAGGACCGCCTGCACGCTCCCGCCGTCGCCGCCCAGATGCCCATGGGCTCTGAGGCCAACTTCTGGGGCATCATCGACCTCGTGACCATGACCGCTTGGGACTTCAAGGAAGACGCCAAGGGCATGATCTACCCCGAGCCGATGGACGAGATCCCGGCCGAGTTCGCCGACGAGGCGCAGGCCAAGCGCGACGAGCTTCTCGACGCCGCCTCCAACTACTCCGATGAGGTCATGGAGGCCGTTCTCGAGGACGCCGAGGTCCCCGTGGACGTCCTGAAGGCCGCCATCCGCAAGGGCGTCCTCGACAACGGCATCAACCCCGTCTTCGTCGGCTCCGCCTACAAGAACAAGGGCATCCAGGAGCTCCTCGACGCTGTCGTGGATTACCTGCCTTCCCCGCTCGACGTCAAGGAGATCGACGGCACCACGCCTAAGGGCGAGTCCGAGGTCCGTCACGCCGACGTCAAGGAGCCCTTCTCGGCCCTGGCGTTCAAGATCATGACCGACCCGTTCGTCGGCAAGCTCACCTACATCCGCGTGTACTCCGGTCACGCCGAGGCGGGCTCCTACGTCTACAACGTCACCAAGGACAACCGCGAGCGTCTGGGCCGCATCCTCGAGATGAACGCCAACGACCGTGTTGACCGTGAGGCCTGCTCCGCCGGCGACATCGTCGCCTGCGTCGGCTTCAAGAACACCACCACCGGCGACACCCTCTGCGACGAGAAGAACCCGATCATCCTCGAGTCCATCCAGTTCGCCGACCCCGTCATCGACGTCGCCGTCGAGCCCAAGACCAAGGCCGAGCAGGACAAGATGTCCGTGGGCCTCGCCAAGCTCGCCGAGGAGGACCCGACCTTCCAGGTCCACACCGACCACGAGACCGGCCAGACCATCATCGCCGGCATGGGCGAGCTGCACCTCGAGATCATCGTCGACCGTCTGCGTCGCGAGTTCAAGGTTGACTGCAACGTGGGCAAGCCCCAGGTTGCCTACCGCGAGACCTGCGGTCACGCCGTCCAGAAGGCCGAGGGCAAATTCGTCCGCCAGTCCGGCGGCCGCGGCCAGTACGGCCACGCCGTCATCGACATGGAGCCCAACGAGGAGGGCAAGGGCTACGAGTTCGAGAACGCCATCGTCGGTGGCGTCATCCCGAAGGAGTACATCCCCTCCATCGACAAGGGCATCCAGGAGGCGCTCGAGACCGGCGTCATCGCCGGCTACCCGGTTGTCGACATCAAGGTCAAGCTGATCGACGGCTCCTACCACGAGGTCGACTCCTCCGAGGCCGCCTTCAAGATCGCCGGCTCCATGGCCATCAAGGACGCGCTGAAGAAGTCCGACCCGGTCCTGCTCGAGCCCGTCGAGTCCGTCGAGGTCGAGACCCCCGAGCAGTACATGGGCGACGTCATGGGCAACCTGACCTCCCGCCGCGGCAAGATCGAGGGCATGGAGGACCGCTTCGGCTCCAAGGTCATCCGCGCCAAGGTGCCCCTGGGCGAGATGTTCGGTTACGCAACCGACCTCCGTTCCCAGACTCAGGGTCGCGCGAGCTACACCATGCAGTTCGACTCCTACGAGCCCGTCCCGAAGTCCGTCCGCGACGAGATTGTCGCCAAGAACGGCACCAACTAAACGACCCGAGCGTTAGCTCATTTACGGAGGTACCACAGTGTCTACCCAGAAGATCAGGATCCGCCTCAAGGGCTATGACCACGAGGTCGTTGATCAGTCCGCCAAGCTCATCGTCGACACCGCTCAGAAGACCGGTGCCCGCGTGAGCGGCCCCATCCCCCTGCCGACCGAGCGCAACCTCTACTGCGTCATCCGCTCGCCGCACAAGGACAAGGATTCCCGCGACGAGTTCGAGATGCGCACCCACAAGCGCCTCATCGACATCCTCGACCCGTCCTCCAGCACCGTCGACTCGCTCATGCGCCTCGACCTCCCCGCTGGCGTCGACATCGAGATCAAGCTCTAAGCTGATCGCATAGCGATGAATCAGGCCCCGCTGCCGTACCGCAGCGGGGCCATTTTCTTTGTCTACCAACACTGGGTGACAGTCATTGCGTGCAGCTTTCTGTGACACCCATCACTGGGTGACAGTCATTGGCTGATGGGTGGCATCAAATGATGTGTGTTCCAAAAAGCTTCACGTGATGACTGTCGCCCAGTGCTGGTCGTCAGTGGGCGAGGGGTCGGAGGGAGGCGAGCTCAAAGGGGAAGACGTGCGTGCCGTCGGCGCAGGCTAGGATGGCACGGCCGTGGTCGTCGACGGCCTTGAAGCAGCCGCGCGCGAGCTCGGCGCCGTCGGGAGAGAGGGCGATTACTTCTCGCCCGAGCCACGCGACGTGGCCCAAATACTCGTCGAGCACGGGGGAGAGAGGCCCGAGGTTTTCCTTCCCGTTGCCCTTCCGCACGCGCCTGAGCGTGCGGGCCCACCTGTCGACGCGGTCGACAACGGCCCCATGGACTGCTCTCAGCAGCTTGTCCACGGGCGGGACATCGCCGTTCAAGTCCATGAGGCTCACGGCGGGAAGGCCGCCGTCAGGCACCTCCGCCGGAGTATAGGCCACGTTGACGCCGATCCCCGCGACGGCGAAGGTCCCGCCCTCTTCGTCCTTTGCCGCCTCGATGAGAATCCCGCCGAGCTTCTTGTCGCGGGCATAGAGGTCGTTCGGCCACTTGAGGCGCACCTCATTGGCGAGGCCGAGAGCCTCGAGCTCCTCGTAGACCGCAAGGCCGCACACGGCGGCAAGCCCGCTCAGGTCTGTCGGCTCGACGTCGGGCCGCAGCACGATGGAGAGCAAGAGGTTTCCCTCGGTCGAGTCCCACTTGTGCCCGCGGCGCCCACGGCCGGCCGTCTGGCGCCGAGCCGCGAGCCCATAGCCGTGGGGAGCGCCTTCTTTACCCATCTTGAGCAGGTCGTCATTGGTGGAACCGGTGACCTCCACGATGTCCAGCTGGCTCTTCATGTGCCCTTCTTTCCAACCTGATGTTTGGATCCGAGACTTGTGAAGCAACTATGACGAATGCCGTCTTCTGAAGTTGAGAACTCAACAACCAACAACCTAGGTTATTCTGTCAAAGCAATGTTAACAGGTCAACATTCGTTCGGCATAAAGGAGTTGCAAAGGCTTTGTCTTTCCAGATTCTGGGCACCGGCTCGGCGCTCCCTGCGCGCTCGGTCTCGAACGACGAGCTCTCGACCTTCCTCGACACCACCGACGAATGGATCTACACCCGGACCGGCATAAAGAACCGTTGCGTCTGCACCGCCGAGACGCTCGATGATCTTGCAACCGAGGCGAGCCGCCGGGCGCTCGAGGCGGCGGAGGTCGACCCCACCGAGCTCGACCTCATCGTCTGTTCGACCACGACCGGCGATCACCTGTTGCCGGCCGAGGCCTGCGCCGTTGCGGAGCGCCTGGGCGCAAGCTGCCCGGCCTTCGACGTCTCAGGCGCCTGCGCGGGCTTCGTGCTCGCCCTCGACGTCGCCGACGGATACATCGCCCGCGGTCGCGCCCGCCGCGTCCTCGTGGTGGCGGCCGAGCAGATGAGCCGCGTCCTCGACTGGACCGACCGCTCCACCTGCGTGCTCTTTGGCGACGGGGCGGGCGCGGCCGTCATCGAGGCGGCCGACGCCGCTGAGGCGACCGCCGGCCCCGAGGCGACCGCCGCCGCGGCGAACTCGGCCGGCAGTCTCTCTGCCCCGAACCCGCTCTCCATGCGTTTCACGACCGGCCCCTCCGTCGCGGTCCTCAACGTCCCCGGCGTCGCGGGTACCTCCCCGTTCGCGGAGGCGCCGCGGCGGGCGAGTGCCCTCTCCATGGACGGCCGTCGCGTGTTCCGCTTCGGCGTCGCCGCCATCTGCGACGCCGTCGAGGCGATGACGTCCGACGCCGGCATCGCGGTCGCTGACATCGACCACCTGGTCTTCCATCAGGCCAACGAGCGGATCCTCGCCGCGGCGATCAAGCGCCTCGGCATCGACGGCTCGCGCGTGGTCCGCACCCTGCGCGACACCGGCAACATCTCGAGCGCCTGCATCCCGCTCGCGCTCGACCGCCTCGCCCGCGCGGGCGAGCTCAAGGGCCGCGACCTCGTTGCCCTGGTCGGCTTCGGGGCCGGCCTCGACATCGGCGCATGCCTGCTCCGCTGGAAGTAGGTTTCGCATAGCAAGCTCCAAACGCACGTCTTTGCACCAAAGCCAACAAAGAAACCCCAGAACAAAGGAGACCACCATGGCCGATACCAGCACCTTCGAACGCGTCTGCGACATCATCCGCGACAACGCCGGCGCCGACGACGTCGAGCTCAAGCCCGAGACCACCATGTCCGAGCTCGGCCTCGACAGCCTCGCGACCGTCGAGGTCGTCGTCGCCTGCGAGGACGAGTTCGACATCGAGATCGACCAGGACGCGACCCCCGCGACCGTCGGCGAGTTCGTCGAGCTCGTCGAGGCCCAGCTGGAGAAGTAGCCATGCTGAAGACCCCTCTTTGCGACGCCCTCGGGATCCAAAAGCCCGTGTTCCAGGGCGGTATGGCGTGGATCGCCGACGCCTCCCTGGCCGCGGCCGTGTCCGAGGCCGGTGGCCTGGGCATCATCGCCGCGATGAACGCGAACGCTGGCTGGCTCCGCGACCAGATCCACGAGCTGCGCCGCCGCACGAGCAAGCCCTTCGGCGTGAACGTTATGCTCATGAGCCCCTTCGCCGACGAGGTCGCCCAGGTCGTCATCGACGAGAAGGTCCCGGTCGTCGTCACCGGCGCCGGCAACCCGCGCAAGTACATGAAGGCGTGGATCGCCGCCGGCATCAAGGTCGTCCCGGTCGTCGCCTCCGTGGCGCTCGCCAAGCTCGTCGCCCGCGCCGGTGCGACCGCCGTCGTGGCCGAGGGCACCGAGTCCGGCGGCCACATCGGCGAGCTCACCACGATGGTGCTCGTCCCGCAGGTCGTCGACGCGGTGGACATCCCCGTCGTCGCGGCGGGCGGCATCGCCGACGGCCGCGGCGTGGCGGCGGCCCTCATGCTGGGCGCCCAGGGCGTCCAGGTGGGCACGCGCTTCCTCGTGGCCGACGAGTGCACCGTCTCCGAGCCGTACAAGGAGCTCGTGCTCAAGGCCAAGGACATCTCGACCCGCGCGACGGGCCGCTCCACGGGACACCCCGTCCGCGCGCTCAAGACGCCCTTCACGAACGAGTACGCCAAGCTCGAGGCCGAGGGCGCTTCCCCCGAGAAGCTCGCCGAGTTCGGCACCGGCGCGCTGCGCCGGGCAGCCAAGGACGGCGACGTCGCGGGCGGTTCCTTCCTGTGTGGTCAGGTCGCGGGCATGGTCCACGAGCGCCAGAGCGCCGCGGCCATCGTCGACGACCTCGTCGACGGCGCCGAGCGCGTACTGGCGGGGGCGGGCACATGGGTAAAGTAGCGTTCCTGTTTGCGGGGCAGGGCTCCCAGCGCCCTGGCATGGGCAAGGAGCTCGCCGCGGCGTCGCCTGCCGCCCGCGCGGTCTTCGACGCCGCTGACGCCGCGCGGTCGGGCACGTCCGCGCGGTGCTTCGGGGGCACCAAGGAAGAGCTCGCCCAGACGGCGAACACCCAGCCCTGCGTCTATGCCGTCGACCTCGCCTGCGCCCGCGCGCTCGCGGAGCGCGGCGTGGAGCCGGACCTTGTCGCGGGCTTCTCGCTGGGAGAGGTGGCGGCGCTTACCTTCGCCGGCGCCTTCTCCGACGAGGACGGCTTCAGGCTCGTGTGCCGCCGCGCCGAGCTCATGGCCGACGCCGCGGCAGAGCGCCCCGGCGCCATGCGCGCCGTGGTCAAGCTCGATGCCGCGCAGGTCGAGAAGCTCGCCGCCGAGTCGGCGGCCGCGACCGACGGCGACTGCTGGCCCGTGAACTACAACAGCCCGCTGCAGACCGTCGTGGCGGGTTCGCCCGCGGCCTGCGCCAAGCTCGACGAGCTCGTGCGCGAGGAGGGCGGCCGCGCGATGAAGGTCGCCGTGTCCGGCGCGTTCCACAGCCCGTACATGGCGGACGCCGCCCGCGGCCTCTCCGACTACCTCGCGCAGGGCCATGCGCCCGCCGCGACCCGCGTGCCCGTGCTGGCAAACCGCACGGCGCGCCCGTACCCGGCCGATCCCGCGGCCGCCTCGGAGCTCCTCTCCGCGCAGGTCGCGAACCCGGTGCGCTGGACCGAAACGGTCCGCGCCATGGCCGACGCCGGCGTCGATGCCTTCGTGGAGGTCGGCCCCGGCAAGACCCTCACCGGCCTCGTCAAGCGCACGCTCGAGGGCACGCGCCTCTACCACGTCGAGACCCCCGAGGAACTCGACGAGGCCGTGGCTGCGCTCGCTGCGAAGGGAGGCGCCCGCGATGCCGAGTAGTAAAGAAGGGCTCCTGTCCCGCGACGCCTCGCGCCGCGTGGCGCTCGTCACCGGCGCGTCGCGCGGCATCGGCCGCGCCGTGGCCGAGGGCCTCGCCGCCGACGGCTTCGACCTTGCGCTCGTCTATGCCGGCAACGCCGAGGCGGCCGCCGAGGCCGTCGCCGCCTGCGAGGCAGCCGGCGCGACCGCCCGCGCGTACCGCTGCGACGTGGCGAGCGCCGATGAGGTCAAGGCCACCGTCGGCGCGGTCCTCGACGACTTCGGCGCCGTCTGGGCGCTCGTGAACAACGCGGGCGTCACGCGCGACGGGCTTCTTGTCCGCATGAAGGACGAGGACTTCGAGCGCGTCGTCGGCGTGAACCTCACCGGCGCGTTCAACATGACGCGCGCCCTCACGAGGGCGTTCATGCGCCAGCGCGGCGGCCGCGTCGTGAACATGTCGTCGGTGGTGGGCCTCATGGGCAACGCGGGCCAGGCGAACTACGCCGCCTCGAAGGCGGGGCTCATCGGCCTCACCAAGTCGGTGGCCCGCGAGCTCGCGCCCCGCGGCGTGACCGTCAACGCCGTGGCCCCCGGTTTCGTGAGGACGGACATGACCGCCGCGCTGCCCGAGCAGGTCGTCGAGCGCTACGAGGGGCAGATCCCCCTGGGGCGCCTGGCCGAACCCTCCGAGGTGGCGGCCGTCGTCCGCTTCCTGGTGAGCAACGCCGCGGCGTACGTGACGGGCGAGGTCGTCCGCGTGGACGGCGGAATGGCGATGTAAAGAGGGGCCGGCGCACGTCCGGCCCGGTTGGGAGATGACGATGGAACACAGGGTGGCGATCACCGGCATCGGCGCCGTCACGCCGCTGGGCAACACCGCGGCCGAGACCTGGGAGGCCATGCGCGCGGGCCGCTGCGGCATCGGCCCCATCACGCGCTTCGACGCGGAGGGGTTCGCGGTCCAGGTGGCCGCCGAGGTCAAGGGCTTCGACGGCGAGGCGTACTTCGGCCGCCGTGAGGCGCGCCACCTCGACCGCTGCGTGCAGCTCGCGATGGCCGCCTCCGACGAGGCGATGGCCGACTCCGGTCTCGACGCCGAGGGCGCGATCGACCGCGAGCGCCTGGGCGTCTACGTGGGCTCGGGCATCGGCGGGGTCGAGACCTACACCGACCAGGTCCACCTCATGGAAAAGAAGGGGCTGCGTCGCGCCTCCCCGTACCTCGTCGCCATGATGATCCCGAACATGGCCTCCGGCAACATCGCCATCCGCCAGAAGGCCCAGGGCCCGACTCTGCCCGTGGTCACGGCCTGCGCGACCTCGGCCCACGCGGTCGGCGAGGCGTTCCGCGCCGTCAAGCACGGCTATGCCGACGCCATCCTGGCCGGCGGCGCCGAGGCGGCCATCATCCCCGAGGTCATCGCCGGCTTCACGGCCTGCCGCGCGCTCACCACGAACCCCGACCCCCAGACCGCCTGCCGTCCCTTCGACGCGGACCGCGACGGCTTCGTCATGGGCGAGGGCGGCTGCGTGCTCGTCCTCGAGCAGTGGGAGCACGCCGTCGCCCGCGGAGCGAGGATCTACGCCGAGGTCGTCGGCTACGGCAACACCGACGACGCCCACCACATCACGAGCCCGGACCCCGAGGCCGCCGGAATCTCCCGCGCCGTCGAGCTCGCCGTGGCCGAGGGCGGCGTCCGCCCCGAGGAGGGCCTCTACATCAATGCCCACGGCACCTCGACCAAGCTCAACGACTCGTCCGAGACGCTCGGCTTCAAGCGCGCCCTCGGCGAGGACGCCGCCCGCGCGGCCCACGTGAGCTCGACCAAGTCGATGACCGGCCACATGGTCGGCGCGACGGGCGCCGCCGAGGTCATGGCCTGCGCCCTCGCCCTGCGCGACGGCGTCGTGCCCCCGACCATCAACTACCGCACGCCCGATCCGGCGTGCGACCTGGACTACACGCCCAACGAGGCCCGCGCCTGCGAGCTCACCTGGGCCCTCTCGACAAACCTCGGCTTCGGCGGGCACAACGCGTGCATAGCGCTCCGCGCCGCCAAGGAGGCATAAGCATGGATTCGAACAAGATCGCCCAGATCGCCGACGTCATGGAGGACCGCGGGCTCACCCGCGTCCGCGTCGAGGAGCCCGACGGCTCCGCCTTCGAGCTCGAGCGCGGGACGGCGCAGGCACCGGCGCCCGTCGTCGTGGCGTCGCAGGCCGTGAGCGCCGAGGCGCTTCTCGCCGCCGGCGCGGCCGTCCCCGCGGCGGCCCCCGAGGCCGCGGCTGTGCAGGCCCCTGCTGCCGAAGCGGAGCCCGAGCCCGCAGAGCCCGCCGGCACCGAGGTCAAGGCCCCGATGGTCGGCGTCTACTACGCCTCCCCGGCGCCCGGCGCCGACCCCTTCGTCCACGTGGGCTCCAAGGTCCGCAAGGGCGAGACCCTCTGCATCATCGAGGCGATGAAGGTCATGAACGAGGTCGCGGCCGAGGCCGACGGCGAGGTTCTCTCCATCAACGTCAAGGACGGCGAGCTCGTCGAGTACGGCGGCTGCCTCATGACCATCGGCTAGGGGGCGAGCATGAACAAAGAAGAGATCAAGGGCATCCTGCCCCACCGCGAGCCGATGCTGCTGCTCGACGAGGTCGAGCTCAAGGGCGACGAGGCCGCGGGACGGCTGACCATCAAGGGCGACGAGTTCTTCCTGCAGGGCCACTTCCCCGGCAACCCCGTGGTGCCCGGCGTGATCCAGTGCGAGATGCTCGCCCAGAACTGCTGCGTGCTCTTTGCCGACGAGCTCCGCGCCGGAGGCACGCCGTTCTACACGAGCCTCGACAAGGTCCGCTTCAAGCGCCCGGTCCGGCCCGGCGACACCGTCGAGCTCCGCTGCAAGGTGACCCGTGCCCGCGGGCCGTTCCGCTTCTGCGAGGGCACCGCGAGCGTGGGCGGCGAGGTCTGCTGCACGGCGAGCATGTCGTTCGCGCTCGTGGACGGGGGCAGGGCGTCCGCGGGGCAGGGGAGCGCCGCCGCGCCCGCCGGCTCGCCCGCGTCCGCCGCGCCCGCGCCCGCCGGTGCCGCCAACCCGGAAAACCGCAGGTAGGGGAGACCTCACATGTTCGATAAGATCCTGGTCGCAAACCGCGGCGAGGTCGCCGTCCGCGTGATCCGCGCCTGCCGCGACATGGGCGTCCGCACCGTCGCCGTCTACTCGCCCGCCGATGCCGAGGCGCTCCACGTGCGCCTGGCCGACGAGGCCTACTGCATCGGCGGCTCCCGCCTGGCCGAGAGCTACCTCAACGAGGACGCGGTACTCACCTGCGCCGTCAAGTCCGGCGCCAAGGCCATCCACCCCGGCTACGGGTTCTTCTCGGAAAACGCCGGCTTCGTCCGCGAGTGCGAGAAGTGCGGCTTGGCCTTCATCGGCCCCTCTGCCGACGTCATCAGCCGTATGGGCGACAAAGACGCCGCCCGCCGCACGGCCAAGGCCGTGGGCGTTCCCGTCGTCCCCGGCTGCGACCTCTTGACCAGTCCCGAGGAGGCCGAGCGCGAGGCCCGTCGCATCGGCTGCCCCGTGCTCATCAAGGCCCGCTCGGGCGGCGGCGGCCGCGGCATCCGCAAGGTCGAGCGCGTGGAGGCCGCCGCGCGCGCCTTCGTCGAGGCCCACACCGAGGCCGAGACCGTCTTCGGCGACGGCGAGTGCTACATGGAGAAGTTCGTCTCGCCGGCCTACCACGTCGAGGTCCAGATCATGGCGGACAAGCAGGGCAACGTTTACTCGCTCGGCGAGCGCGAGTGCTCCGTGCAGCGCCGCAACCAGAAGCTCATCGAGGAGAGCCCCGCGCCCTGCCTCGAGGGCCGCGACGACGTCCGCGAGCGCATGCACCGCGCCGCCCGCGACCTCGCGCGCGCCGTCGGCTACGAGGGCGCCGGCACCATCGAGTTCCTCTACACCGACGACGGCAACTTCTACTTCATGGAGATGAACACCCGCCTGCAGGTCGAGCACCCCGTAACGGAGTTCGTCACCGACGTCGACCTCGTCAAATGGCAGCTGCGCGTTGCCGCCGGCCAGCCGCTGCCCTTCACGAGCGAGGACGTCCCCGTGCGCAACCACGCCATGGAGTGCCGCATCAATGCCGAGACCCCGGACTTCTTGCCGTCTTGCGGGACCGTCACGATGCTGCACGTGCCCGGCGGCCCGCGCGTGCGCTTCGACTCCGCGCTGTTCCCGGGCGCCTCGGTGCCGCCGTACTACGACTCGATGCTCGCCAAGGTCATCGTCTGCTCGCCCACGCGCGACGGCGCCGTGAGGAAGATGCGCTCGGCCTTGGGTGAGCTCGTGATCGAGGGCGTCCAGGAGAACAGCGACCTCCAGCTGCGGATCCTCGGCAACGAGGAGTTCCTCTCCGGCAACTACCACACGAACCTGATGGAGCACATCTATGCTGAGCAATAGGATCGGCCATGCGATGAACGCGCTCGAGGGGCCCATGACCGAGGTCTGCGCCGAGTTCCCCGCCCGCCACGTGCTCGTCAAGTGCCCGGGCTGCCGCCGCGCCATCGACGAGGAGAAGCTCCGCTAGAACCTCGAGGTCTGCCCTCGCTGCGGCAAGCACCTGCGCGTTTCCGGCCGTGCCCGCATGCGCATGACCGTGGATGCCGGCAGCTTCGAGGAGTGGGACGCCGGGCTGCGCGCGACCGATTTCCTCGGCTTCCCGGGCTACCCCCAGAAGCTCGAGGCGGCCCGCGAGTCCTCGCGCGAGAACGACGCCGTGGTCTGCGGCCGCGGGCGTATCGGCGGGCGCGAGTGCGCGCTCTTCTTTATGGACGCCGGCTTCATGATGGGGTCGATGGGCTCGGTCGTCGGCGAGAAGATCTGCTGCGTGTTCGAGAAGGCGACCGAGGCCGGCCTGCCCGTCGTGGGCTTCACCGTGTCGGGCGGAGCGCGCATGCAGGAGGGCGTGACCTCCCTTATGCAGATGGCCAAGGTGTCCGCGGCGGTGCGCCGCCACTCTGAGGCGGGGCTTCTTTATATATGTGTGCTGACCGACCCCACGACCGGCGGCGTCACGGCGAGCTTCGCCATGGAAGGCGACATCACCCTGGCGGAGCCCGGGGCGCTCGTCGCCTTCGCAGGCCCGCGCGTGATCGAGCAGACCGCGAGGAAAAAGCTCCCCGCGGGGTTCCAGCGCTCGGAGTTCCTGCTCGAGCACGGCTTCTGCGACGCGATCGTGGAGCGCAAGGACCTGCCCGCCGTGCTGGGGGAGCTTCTCTCGCTGCACGCCGGTGAGGCGCCGACGGCGGGTTCCCCGCACTCGCTCGTCGGGCTGGGGGTCGGTGGCGGGGCGACGGGCCGCGCGGCCAAGCGCGGCGGCAAGCCCAAGGCCAAGGCCGCAGACGAGCCCGCGAGCGCCTACGAGGTCGTCAAGCTCACGCGCTCGGCGGAGCGCGCCACCGCCTCCGAGATCATCGAGGGCGGCCTCGACGGCTTCATCGAGCTGCACGGGGACCGCCTCTATGGCGACGACGCCGCGGTGGTCGCGGGCATCGGCTGGAAAGACGGGCGCCCCATGACCGTCATCGCCATCGAGCGCGGCACCACCACCAAGGAGCGCGTGCGCCGCAACTTCGGCATGGCGCACCCCGAGGGCTACCGCAAGGCGCTGCGCCTCATACGCCAGGCCCAGAAGTTCGGTCGGCCGGTTCTCTGTCTCGTGGACACCTCCGGCGCGTACTGCGGCATCGGTGCCGAGGAGCGCGGCCAGGGCGACGCCATCGCGCAGGACCTCGTGGAGATGAGCGGCCTCACGGTGCCGGTGGTCAGCGTGATCACGGGCGAGGGCGGCAGCGGCGGCGCGCTCGCGCTGTGCGTCGCGGACAAGCTGCTTATGCTGCGCAGCTCCGCGTTCTCCGTCGTGAGCCCCGAGGCCTGCGCATCCATCCTGTGGAAGGACCCAAAGCGCGCCGAGGACGCCGCGGACGCGCTCGGCCTGACGGCGCCCGAGCTCCGCGAGCTCGGCCTCGTCGACGGGGTGGTCAACGACCTAGGCCTCTCTCACGCCGAAATCGCCCACGACATCATGCGCGAGGTCACCGTCGCCTTCGACGAGCTCGGCCGCCTTGACCCCGGCGAGCTCGTCGCGCGCCGCTACGCCAAGTTCCGCGCCATCGGCTCCGACCGCGCCGTCGTCGGCTGACGGCCTTCGTCACTGGGCGATAGTTACCGTCACTGGGTGACAGTCATCACGTGCAGCTTTTTGGGACACACATCATTCGTTGCCAGCCATCACGCAATGACTGTCACCGGCTGATAGGTGTCCCAGGAAGCTGCAGGCAGTGACTGTCACCCAGCGATGGGGCTTGCCGCCTAGCGATGTGGCTTGCCGCCCGAGCCGCAGCGCCCCTCGCGCAGAATCCCCGGCGTCCAGCCCAAACTTCGAGCTGGACGTCGGGGATTCTGCGCGTAGATGCTTTAGGCGGGGCTGGAGGCGCGGATTTCTGCGCGCATGTCCCCAAAATGGAGCTGGAGGTTCGGGTTTCTGCGCGCGCAACACCCCCAATGAGCTGGAGGTTTTGATTTCTGCGCGCCTGCGCATCCGGCGGAACTGGGAATCGGGGATTTTGCGCGTCCGCCTGCGCGCCCCCCGTGCGTAGCCCCTCAATGGGCTGGAGGTGCTTCTTTCTACGCGCGTCCGTGCGCCCGGTGGGGCTGGAAATCGAGGATTCTGCGCGCCCGCGCGCCGTAAGCCGCCGCGCCGCCCGCCCGTGCGCCGCAAGCGCCCGCGCCGCCCGCCCGTGCGCCGCAAGCGCCCGCGCCGCCCAACTCCGCCGCCGGTCCATCCCGTCCCGTCCTCCTGACTCATAGATACGCCCGGCCGCGGGGAATTTCGAGCCGCAGGTAGAAGCCCCAAAAACTTCTGCGTAGAGATTGTGAACGCAGGGTTTCGCATGTATAGTAGACAAGCTGTGAAGTTAGGGGACCCTTGTGTCTCGGAACAAAACAGCAGGTAAAGGCTGTGGTCCGCTGGGGTTGGGGCAAAGGGTGCCCCACAGGTCCCATGACCACCGAAGGTAAGGAAAGAGCATGGTCAACACCATCCTTGGCCGCAAGCTCGGAATGACCCAGGTCTGGGACGAGAACGACAACGTCGTCCCCGTGACCGTCATCCAGGCTGGCCCCTGCACCGTCTCGCAGGTCAAGACGAAGGCGACCGACGGCTACGACGCCGTCCAGATCGGCTTCGGAGACATCCGCGCCAAGCACGTCAACAAGCCCATGGCGGGCCACTTCGCCAAGGCCGGCGTCGAGCCGATGAAGTACCTGCGCGAGGTCCGCGTCGAGAACGGCGAGGAGCACAAGTGCGGTGACGTCGTCACTGTCGCTGACTTCTCCGACGTCAAGACCGTCGACGTCACCGGCACCTCCAAGGGCAAGGGCTTCCAGGGCACCGTCAAGCGCTGGAACTTCTCCCGCGGTCCTATGACCCACGGCTGCCGCAACCAGCGCAAGCCCGGTTCCATCGGCCAGTGCGCCTATCCCGCCCGCGTCCGCAAGGGCCTGCACATGTACGGCCACATGGGCAACGAGCGCGTGACCGTCAAGAACCTCAAGCTGGTCCGCGTTGACGCCGAGCAGAACCTCATGCTCGTCAAGGGCGCTGTCCCGGGCGCGAAGAACGGCCTCGTCCAGGTCCGCATGGCCTAAGGGCCCCTAAGAAAGCAAACCTTTAGGTCTACTAGGAGGACACAATGTCCAAGATTTCCGTTAAGAACGTCGAGGGGGCTGAGGTCGAGCAGGCCGAGCTCTCCGACGCCGTGTACGGCATCGAGCCGAACATCCCCGTCATCCACCAGATCGTGGTCGCCCAGGACTCCAACGCGCGTCAGGGCACCCACTCCGTGAAGAACCGCCACGAGGTCTCCGGCGGCGGCCGCAAGCCTTACCGCCAGAAGGGCACCGGCCGTGCCCGCCAGGGCTCCATCCGCGCTGCCCAGTGGCGCGGCGGCGGCGTCGTCTTCGGGCCGACCCCCCGCACGCACAACAAGAAGACCAACAACAAGATGGTCAAGCTTGCTATGCGCTCCGTGCTCTCCGGCAAGCTCGCCGACAACGAGCTCTACGTCGTCGACGCTCTCGACTTCGCCGAGATCTCGACCAAGAAGGCCAAGGCCGTCCTGCACGCCCTCGGCATCACCGACGACATGCGCGTGACCGTCGTTGTCGACGACGAGAACATCAACGCGTACCTCTCGTTCCGCAACCTCGCCAACGTCACCATCATCGCTGACGTCGAGGCCACCAGCCGTCTGCTCATCGACAACAGGGCCCTCGTCCTGACCGCCGATGTGGCCAAGAAGTTCGGGGAGGTGCTCGCGTAAATGAACTCCGTCTACAACGTCATCGTCCGCCCGATCGTCACTGAGCGTTCCTACGACCTCATGGAGCAGGGCAAGTACACGTTCGAGGTCGCCAAGGGTGCCTGCAAGCAGGAGATCGCCGACGCCGTCGAGAAGATCTTCAACGTGCACGTCACCAAGGTGAACACCATGAACGTCCGCGGCAAGATGAAGCGCGTCCGTTACCAGGCCGGCATGACCCGCTCCTGGAAGAAGGCCGTCGTCACCGTCGCCGAGGGTGAGTCCATCGAGATCTTCGCCACCCAGGCTGCGGCTTCCGCCGAGTAGTCTTTGGCACTCCGCCCGCGCCCCGCTCGACGGGGCCGGGCTTCTATGCCGCGCATGATGGATACGCGCGGTACCGTGGTAATCCGGTGTCGTCCCGCCAATCCCTGAGCGAGGCGGCCAACGGACAAAGAAGGGAAAGAACCAAATGGCAGTCAAGCACCTCAAGCCGACGAGCGCCGGCAGGCGTTTCCAGACGGTCTCGGACTTCTCCGAGATCACCAAGACCACGCCCGAGAAGTCTCTTCTCGAGCCCCTGCCCAAGAAGGCCGGCCGCAACAACCAGGGCCGCGTCACCGTCCGTCACCAGGGCGGCGGCCACAAGCGCCAGTATCGTCGCATCGACTTCAAGCGTCTCAAGGACAACGTGCCCGCCAAGGTCGCGGCTATCGAGTACGACCCGAACCGCTCCTCCCGCATCGCGCTGCTCCACTACGCTGACGGCGCCAAGGCCTACATCATCGCCCCTGAGGGCCTCCACGTGGGCGACACCGTCGTCTCCGGCGTGAAGGACGTCGACATCAAGCCCGGCAACTGCATGCCGCTCTCCGAGATCCCCGTCGGCACCCTCGTGCACAACGTCGAGTTCCTGCCCGGCAAGGGCGCTGCTATGGCCCGCTCCGCCGGCACCTCCGTGCAGCTCATGGGCAAGGACAACGGCTACGCCGTCCTCCGCATGCCCTCCTCCGAGCTTCGCCGCGTCCTGCTCACCTGCCGCGCGACCATCGGCGTCGTCGGCAACGCCGAGCACGCCAACATCGTGATCGGCAAGGCCGGCCGCAACCGCTGGAAGGGCGTCCGCCCGACCGTCCGTGGTACGGTCATGAACCCGGTCGACCACCCGCACGGCGGCGGCGAGGGCAAGAACCACACCTCCGGTCGTCCTTCCGTCACCCCGTGGGGCAAGCCGACCAAGGGCTACAAGACCCGCGACCCGAAGAAGGCCAGCAACCGCCTCATCATCCGTCGCCGCAAGTCCAAGTAGTACACGAGTAGTAGGAGAAAGAAAGTATGAGCAGAAGTCTCAAGAAGGGCCCGTTCGTGGAGACTCGCCTCCTCGCGCGTGTCACCGCTCAGAACGAGGCCGGCACCAAGGACGTCATCAAGACCTGGTCGCGCGCCTCTACGATCTACCCCGAGATGGTCGGCCACACCATCGCCGTCCACGACGGCCGCAAGCACGTGCCGGTGTACGTCACCGAGTCCATGGTCGGTCACAAGCTCGGCGAGTTCGCCCCGACCCGCACCTTCCGCGGTCACAAGGCAAAGTAGGGGAGTAGTAGTAAATGGCTAACAACACCAACAGCGTCGAGGTCCGCGCCACCGCCAAGTACGTGCGCATGGCCCCCCGCAAGACCCGTATGGTCGTCGATATGATCCGCAACCTCCCCGTCGCCAAGGCGCTCGAGGTCCTGCAGTTCAGCACCCGCGCCGCCGCCGAGCCCGTTTCCAAGGTTCTGCGCTCCGCCATCGCCAACGCCGTCAACAACAACGGCCTGCGCGCCGACGATCTCTACGTCAAGATCGCCTACGTCGACGAGGGCCCCACGCTCAAGCGCATCCGTCCTCGCGCCAAGGGCTCCGCTTCGCGCATCAACAAGCGCATGAGCCACATCACCGTCGTCGTCGCTCCTCGAAAGGAGGCGTAGGGAAAGCATGGGTCACAAGGTTCAGCCTACTGGCTTCCGTCTCGGCATTACCGAGGAGTGGCGTTCCCGCTGGTACGCCGATAAGAACTATGCCGAGAACCTCGGCAACGACCTCGCCATCCGCGAGTTCCTGAACAAGCGCCTGGAGAAGGCCGCTGTTTCCCGCGTCGACATCGAGCGCGCCGGCGACAAGGTGAAGGTCACCATCTACACCGCCCGCCCGGGCATCGTCATCGGCAAGAAGGGCGCCGACATCGACGTCCTGCGTACCGATCTCGAGCGCGTTGCCAAGGTCTCCAAGGGCCAGGTCAACGTCGACGTCATCGAGGTCAAGCGCCCTGAGCTCGACGCCAACCTCGTCGCTCAGTCCATCGCTGAGCAGCTCGAGCAGCGCGTCGCCTTCCGTCGCGCCATGCGCAAGGCCGTCCAGTCCGCCCGTAAGGCCGGTGCCAAGGGTATCCGTATCCAGTGCTCCGGCCGCCTCAACGGCGCCGAGATGGGCCGTCGCGAGTGGTACCGCGAGGGCCGCGTGCCTCTGCACACCCTTCGTGCCGTGATCGATTACGGCACCGCCACCGCCCGCACCACCATGGGTGCCTGCGGCATCAAGGTTTGGATCTACCTCGGCGAGAAGCTCCCCGGTCAGCCGACCCCGCGTCCGGCTCTTGAGGGTTCTTCGCGTCCTCGCCGTGGCCGTAACGAGAGGAGGGCCCGTTAATGCTCGCCCCTAAGCGTGTTCTTCACCGTAAGGTTCAGCGTGGCTCCATGAAGGGCCACGCAAAGGGCCACACCGAGCTCCACTTCGGTACCTATGGCCTGCAGGCGCTCGAGGCCCACTGGATCACCAACCGCCAGATCGAGGCCGCCCGTATCGCCATGACCCGCTGCATGAAGCGTGGCGGCAAGGTCTGGATCACCATCTTCCCGGACAAGCCCATCACCAAGAAGCCGCTCGACACCCGTATGGGCAAGGGCAAGGGCAACCCCGAGGAGTGGGTGGCCGTCGTCAAGCCGGGCCGCATCATGTTCGAGCTTGATGGCGTCACCGAGGAGACGGCCAAGGAGGCCCTCCGCCTTGCCCAGCACAAGCTGCCCATCAAGACCAAGATCGTGACCCGCACCGTCGAGCAGGACGGGGAGGAAGCCTAATGAAGTATAAGGACATCAAGGAGCTCAGCGACGAGGAGCTCGCAAAGAAGGTCGAGGAGGGCCGCGCAGAGCTCTTCAACCTTCGTTTCCAGATGGCCACGAGCCAGCTTGACAACACCGCTCGCGTGAAGAACGTCAAGAAGGACATCGCCCGCTGCCTCACCGAGCAGCGCGCCCGTCAGATCGCAGCGGAGAAGTCCGCTGTCGAGCAGTAGATTGCAGGAGAGGTAAGACATGGCAGAGACCGAAAACAGGAACGCGCGCAAGGTTCGCACCGGTGTCGTCGTCTCCATCTCCGGCAACAAGTCCGTGACGGTGAAGATCGACTACCGTAAGCACCACCCGAAGTACGGCAAGATGATGACCATCTCCAAGAAGCTGCACGTTCACGACGAGAACAACGAGTGCGGCCTCGGCGACAAGGTCACCGTCATGGAGACCCGCCCGCTGTCCAAGACCAAGCGTTGGCGTCTCCTCGAGATCGTCGAGCGCGCTAAGTAAGCTTTTTTGCAAACCCCGTCTTCCCATGTGCGCCGCACGTGTGGGCGCACCTCTGGGAGGGCATAGGTTCGGAGGAACACCAACATGATTCAGATGGAGACCATGCTCGCCGTCGCCGACAACTCCGGCGCCAAGCGAGTCAAGTGCATCAAGGTCCTTGGTGGCTCCAAGCGTCGTTACGCCGGCCTTGCCGACGTCATCATCGGCGCTGTCCAGGAGGCCACCCCGGGTGGCTCGGTGAAGAAGGGCGACATCGTTCGCTGCGTCATCGTGCGCACCAAGAAGGAGAACCGTCGCAAGGACGGCAGCTACATCAAGTTCGACCAGAACGCCTGCGTCCTGGTCAACAAGGACGGCGAGCCCAAGGGCACCCGTATCTTCGGGCCCGTCGCTCGTGAGCTGCGCGATCACAAGTTCATGAAGATCGTCTCGCTCGCGCCTGAGACGCTCTAAGGAGGTAATAAGCGTGGCAAAGATGTCTGTAAAGAAGGACGACCTCGTCGAGGTCATCTCCGGTAAGGACAAGGGCACCCAGGCCAAGGTCCTGCGCGCCTACCCCTCCGAGGGCAAGGTCAAGGTCGAGGGCGTCGCTGTGGCCAAGAAGGCCCAGAAGCCGACCGCGGCCAACCAGCAGGGCGGCTTCGTCGAGAAGGAGGCCAAGATCGACGCCTCCAACGTGATGCTCGTCTGCCCCAAGTGCGGCAAGGCGACCCGCGTCGGCCACAAGCAGGGCGAGATTGACGGCCACAAGACCGCCATCCGCGTCTGCAAGAAGTGCGGCGCAGAGTTCTAAGATCTGCTGACGGATCTGACCGGGAGCCCCCGGTTTCCCTTCGAAGGCTGCGCGCTCGTTGCGCGCTTGGGTGCCTTCTGGGGGAAACCGGGGGCTCCTTCTGTTATCGGAGGCAGTTACAACCATCGACCAGCACTTCTTGACGGCGGCGGGCTTGGGTGTCGCCGGCACGTGGGGGAGTTGTGCAGGAAGGGTGACGGGGTATTTGAGGTAACGGTTCTGTGGAGATTGGCGTAAGATAGAAAATCGCGTCTGTAGACGGGATTTTTCTGTCTCGGACGCAGGCATCTATACGGCTCCGGAGGCGCGCCACGCCGAAGGAGGTCCGAGGCTCAAACGCCCCGGGCTTAAAACCCCATGATCTAAGGAGTGAACAATGGCAGACGAGAAGTACACCCCCCGTCTCAAGGAGCACTACGTCAACACCGTCCGTGACGAGCTCCAGAAGCAGTTCAACTACAAGAACGTCATGATGATCCCGAAGATCGAGAAGATCGTCGTGAACATGGGCGTCGGCGAGGCCGCTACCGACTCCAAGGCCATCGACGGCGCCGTCGCCGACCTGCGCGCCATCACCGGCCAGCAGCCGCTCGTCACCCGCGCCCGTAAGTCCATCGCTACCTTCAAGCTCCGTGAGGGCATGCCCATCGGCGCCAAGGTCACCCTGCGCGGCGACCGCATGTGGGAGTTCCTCGATCGCCTGATCTGCATCGCCATCCCGCGCATCCGCGACTTCCGCGGCATCTCCCCGAAGTCCTTCGACGGCCGCGGCAACTTCTCGATGGGCGTCACCGAACAGCTCATCTTCCCGGAGATCGACTTCGACAAGGTCGACCGCACCCGTGGTATGGACATCACCATCGTGACCACCGCCCAGACCGACGAGGAGGGCAAGGCGCTTCTCGACGCCTTCAACTTCCCGTTCAAGAGGGCGTAGTCAATATATTTGCAGCAGGGGAGCGCGTGCGTTCCCCCAAGGATTCTCTGAAGGAGGATTTGTGGCTAAGACATCGATGATCGTCAAGGCGTCGCGCGAGCCGAAGTACTCGACCCGCAAGCAGAACCGTTGCCAGCGCTGTGGGCGTCCCCACTCCGTGTATCGCAAGTTCGGCCTCTGCCGTCTGTGCTTCCGCGAGCTTGCGAGCAAGGGCGAGCTTCCTGGCGTCCGCAAGGCGAGCTGGTAGGACGCAAAGGGCTCTGGCGCCCAGGCGCACCCGCTACGGGTGGGGGCGAACCGAGCGCACAGGTTCATCATTGACAAAGGAGAAAAGGATCCAATGAAGATTACCGATCCCGTTTCTGACATGCTGACGCGCATCCGCAACGCGAACTCGGCAAACAAGGCCGAGGTCTCCATGCCTTCCACGAAGGTCCTGGTCGCCATCGCGGGCGTCATGCTTGCCGAGGGTTACATCGCGGGCTTTGATGTCGAGGACACCAAGCCCCAGAAGACCCTTCACATCACCCTTAAGTACGGTGCCCGTCACGCCAAGGTTATCCGCGGCATCAAGCGCGTGTCCAAGCCGGGCCTGCGCATCTACTCCACCGCCGACAAGCTCCCGCGCGTCCTCGGTGGCCTCGGCACCGCCATCATCTCTACTTCCCGCGGCATGATGTGCGACCGCGATGCCCGCAAGGCCGGCATCGGCGGCGAGGTCATCGCCTACATCTGGTAAATCTCGACAGGAATGGAAGGAGACTAACGTGTCTCGTATTGGTAAGAAGCCTGTCCTGGTTCCCGCCGGAGTCACTGTGACAGTCGACAACACCACCGTTACGGTCAAGGGCCCCAAGGGCGAGCTGACCCGTACGTTCTCTGAGCTCATCTCCATCAAGGAGGAGGGCGAGGAGCTCCTCGTCGTCCGCAACGACGACACCACCGACTCCAACGCGCAGCAGGGTCTCACCCGCACCCTTCTCCACAACATGGTCGTCGGCGTCTCCGAGGGCTTCGAGAAGAAGCTCGAGCTCACCGGCGTCGGCTACCGCGCCACGCTCAAGGGCAAGGACCTCGACCTCTCCCTCGGCTATTCTCACCCGGTCATCTACCCGGCCCCCGAGAACATCAGCTTCCTCGTGCCCGACAACACCCACATCACCGTTCAGGGCATCTCCAAGGAGCAGGTCGGCCAGGTTGCCGCCGAGATTCGCATGAAGCGTCCGCCCGAGCCGTACAAGGGCAAGGGTATCCACTACGAGGGCGAGCACATCCGCCGCAAGCTCGGCAAGGCCGCTAAGTAGTAACGCTTAACCCCAAAGCCCATCACCCTGTCAGGTGATGGCATGTCTAAGGAGAAGGAATGAACAAGTTCCAGGCCAAGCAGGCCGGTCTCGCGCGCCGCAAGCGCCGCGTCCGCGCCAAGGTCTCCGGTACCGCCGAGCGTCCGCGCCTCGCCGTGCACCGCACCAACGCACACATCTACGCCCAGGTCATCGACGACGTCGCCGGCAGGACCCTCTGCGCCGCCTCGACCCTCGACCCCGAGTTCCGCGCCACCGGCAAGGTCGGCTCCAACAAGGAGGCCGCCGAGTTCGTGGGCGAGCTCATCGCCAAGCGCGCCCTCGAGAAGGGCGTCACCGAGGTCACGTTCGACCGTGGCGGCCGCATCTATCACGGCCGCGTCAAGGCTCTCGCAGACGGTGCCCGCAACGCGGGCCTGAAGTTCTAGGAGGATTCAATGGCACGAGATCGTAAGCGCCAGCAGGA